>JAABUH010001112.1_pt1 | contig 32387 bp, 32 predicted proteins | sample 5559121 | NCBI WGS metagenome assembly JAABUH01 (sample SAMN10711871, study PRJNA513364) | rock metagenome | isolation source: Antarctica rocks | place: Antarctica: Victoria Land, Battleship Promontory nord | collected 2015-12-28
GGTACTCGCGACTTGCGACCTCACAGACGACTCTAAATCAATGTTCTTGATACTCATCTATTATCTAATCTTAGTATCTAAATACATCCATCCACATATCTAGAGCTTGTGCATCACCATGGATTGTGATCTAGCAATTTAAGCCTTTATATTCAACGTCAGACCAGTTTTGATTATACGTGCACTCAACATGCACAGCCGATGCCGGCGCTCTTCAAGGATCCGACGTGGCAGATGATGCGGGTGAACAAGGAAGATCAAGACAGATGCAACAGAGGGACTGATGACGCAGAAGGCAGGGTTCCTCATGCCAGACCCGGAGAGCGTATTCGTCCATTATGAGATCGAGGATGATGGTTGCCTTTTCTATATTCAGAGCACCAAAGGACGGACGAAGCCGTTTTGTGATGCGTTACAACGAGCGGCGGAAAAGGTGCGGGCGCTTCTTGATACAGATGAGATGTGAACATGGACATTTGTATTCTGTAGATAGAGAAGTGGATGTGTCTCATGTGGTCAGTAAGGTCGGCGAACAGCATGTAATTGTTCCGGCTATTGTGCATGTTACCTGATACACTCGAAATACAAATCTCGCTTTTGATTTCAGGCACCCCTGCTCTCACGATCACAGTTTTTACTCATGGAAGAGACTTTACTTGCCTTGATACGATAACCGTCGGACAGTCTGGGACCACAATTACAAAGGCTTTGCATCCAAGGGGCTTACCGCCTCCCACCCCTCGCGTACCATGCTTACTTTGTCGATGGGTTTCTAGCCAGCTTCAACTACCATGTCTAAATGCTCCATACAACCACACCTCCAGACAGTCGCCTATACCCTGCCAACCTTTGCCATCCCCAAACGCCAGAATACATCCATGGCCTTCTTACCCACACGGCTATTGAGATCAAAGCGGTACCCCTTGACTGCGCTCTCATCAGCTCATCAGGACTTCGCTGTGGAAATCTATATACATATATATATTCAAGCATAAAATCTTCGCTAAACCCTTTTCCCGCGCTATTGGGTCTAAAGTATGAACAGCCGCCATCTGCCATCTGGGCTCTTTGTTTTCGTTTTTTGATAGTCGGTTGTTGTGATTCCGTGGCGGAAGAAGAGCGTATGTGGGCTGCTTTGCTCAGCGGGTTCCGAGATGGGTAATTTGAATCTTTATGCGATTGCCGGAGTTGCGTTCAATTCATTGTTCTATTATACGTTCTTTTCTAAACTTCGGTGTAATCGCTTAGGAGTGCTTTGTGTAATCTGCGGTGGTTTTGTGCAGAGAGAAGTTGGACTGGAGACGGAAGAAAGGGGAGGGGGGTGGGGGCCATCTCCGTGAAAACTGTCACTTAGTTTGGATATCTTATGACTCGTCGCCTCGTCGCCTTGTTGCTTCATGTCGAGCCCTAACTTTCCTCTTTCTGAAACTTCAATAAAGAAAAAGTTCGTAGATGTCAAAGCGTCAACTGATGCTAGCGAGGTACTAGCAACTAGAGTCGAGTAGATGGTTCACTTGAAAGAATTGGGATGCGAACGATTATTCTCACGAACTTATAGTTGTATAAGCTGTAAATATGTTGGGTTTAAATTTGGAAAGTCCTTGAACAAATGTATATATAATAATATAAGTCCGGTTTTGGTCCAACATGATTGGCTCGGTGGTGTGAGTATCGTTATTCGATGTCAATATAACGTCTAGTTAATGAATAAATTCAGGTAGTTGGTTATCACTTCTGTCTAACAACCTGTGAGCACAGGCGGTCGCCGGTTCGAGCCCGGCCCGAGTCAGCATTTGTGTTTTGGGTTGCTTTTTTGTCTAAATGTAGTTTCCAATAATTGGAATGATAATGTGTGGTGTGCAGAAAGTGTTTTCCGGGTACCGTTCCTATTTATTTGAGTCTCAAGATGTTGTGGTGATTCTTAAAAAAGTCGTTGCGGACCAAATTAAGCGATTTTCACCAAAACCCGTACTCATAAAGATAATAAGTCTTGATTTGCCTTGATACATACTCAATAGTTAGACTGAAAGACTCTTCATGCTATGAACTACTTTTTTTAGAGGCATTTCTAGCTAGTTTGAAGAAATTTCCAAGTCTCATAGTTATGAATTGATCGCCGTCTACCGGGCATCGACTCCGTTTGAACTATAGATATATATTATGTTTGTTTAGGCAAACTCGACAGCCCCTGGCGGTTTCTAGGGCTAAATTTTGCCCCGGAAGCCGCCCCGAGGTGTCAAGCACTCCCTCTATCTAAGCGACTGAGTCTATGGAGTGGGTGGGTGGGGCGAAAGCGAGTTTCTGGCTGAATCTTAAGGGATGAAGGGAGTAACAGGAGGGGGAACCGCCTATTTATCCCCCTGTTCCCCGCTTTATCCCCTTGTTCCCTAGCTGCCGAGGTCTGTTGGTAGCCGGTGGCAACGGGGTGGCAACCTACCGCTTTCCTTTTGGTGAGGATTCATTTTGGTGCGCAACGACTTTTTTCACCGACCCTCGTACGGATACTCTATCCTTTCAGAAAATCACCATATACCTTGAGGTACCTTATCACCTTATATAATCAGGGTTGTGACTCAGCAGGCGAGCAGCTACCGTACTGCTCTAGCGTACCCACGTCACCGATAAGGTCGCTCATTCATCCGAGGATCCATCCTCACCTTCTGTTCCCGATTTTTCTGTACCACCAATCCCCACAGAAGCATCAGTCTTGGCCCGTTCCCGAACTCATCAAGAGTTCTGTACGCACCTTCAGTCTAATGAGAATATGCCACCCATCAATTCGTTGACCGCTGGGCTCCAAGTCATGGAGAGCTACCTCTATCTGGGCTGTATAAGTCTAGCTGGTGGATTCCTTTGCGGAATAGCTCACGCCGCCTTTTCAAACATCTATAAACGTCGCGCCACCACCCGTCTGCTCTTGGATTCGAAGTCAGAAAGCGGCAATAACAAGAATTGTACAGACTGCCACAATTGTTCAAATTGTAACTATTGCAAAAACTGCGATAATTGCTCCAACTGCAAGTTTTGCACGCGCTGCCAGAACCTCGCCAACTGTTCGTATTGCGTGGACTGTGTCAATTGCTCGAACTGCAAAGATTGTTCTGGGTTGAGGAACGCGTCGAACGAGACTGGGGTTCATTGTTAAGATCCGAAAAACCCACATAGAGGGACGATGCAGAAGAGTCGTGAATGGGACTTTCCCCTGCAAATCAAGCGCTCGTTGAATCGAGATTCTATTGCATATGCCGGACTGTAAAGCAACAATCCTACATCTGACCTTCTTTCCGATGGCCATGTTTCGCAGACCCGTGTCTGCTTTTCCTCACTGTCGTGCGAGCCTTCGAAGTCTTTCTGTTTATGAGTACGGAATACACGGACGACTCTTGCATCAGAGATATAATATCCGAGACTTATTTTTGCTTTGGACTTGCGTATCGCAGGCCAAAACGATGCGCCCCATCGCATGATTTCCCTCAGACCATACGCGGATCGATGAAATCTTTGCTAAAGGGCTAAGGGCTAAGGGCTATGGGCTACGGGCTACGGGCTACGGGCTACGGGTTACGGGCTAAATTCTTCAATTTCCCGAAGATGACTTTTATGGCTATCAGTACGGCACGCTTCAGATTCTCCCAAAGTATTGCCAGAGAGGTTACTTCTATAGCCCTACTTGTGACAACAACAGTACTGGTTTCTATATTAGCTGTTGCTAGAAAGAGACAGTGGCTTGAAAGTTCTGCGTCAGCAGGATCGAAATCCGATGAAGAGCTGAACATTTTTGTAAATGCATTTTCGTCTAGTGTCATTCACTCAACTCGGTCTTTTGCTTTATCTTATATTCACATTCATTGTATCTACATGCTTTCCTATACACACCATTTTTCGATCATTCTAGTATGTTTCAATAAATTCATAATTTTGAAAGCTTGGACGTGCTGGCGGAGTTGTCGGATGTTATTTACTCGTTTGCGAGCAAGAGTAGTTAGGCATCACAACCAGAGAGAAATTTCTCATTCTAGAGGATTTGAGCGATTCAGCTAGTGTCTATGTCAATAACCTTAACTCCCAACCACAATCAGTTCTTTTCTTTTCCCTCGATATGCGTTTACAGAATACCGAGCATTCAATGTCTCTTGCATCGCCAATTGATGTCTCATCGAATAAGCCCACTCACAACACCTCTCATCCATCGTGAGCTTAGTACGTACGCCTAACAGCTACCTCCTCCTGTTCACATGGCCACGCCATCGACTAATCCTTCTTGTACCACATATAAAAATACCACAATTCGAAAACTCCACAAAAAGAGACTGTCCCCTGGTCACCGATCCGCTTGTCCTCAACCAAAACACCAACACATGTGTATATCTTGAACGAATGACAACTCTTGCAGACGTTACATGCAAACAAAAATTCCATCGTAGGGAGCCGAAAAGCCAGCGCATGCCAGTCGATAGCCAGGCCGAGTACTGGAATAAGATGGCAATCATTCTTGGCATTGACATTCTGGTTGTGGTGGAAGATTTACTTCGCTGGTTGCTACCAGGTAGGCTTAGCGCATCTCACGTAGGGCTGAGAGCCTTACACTACTTTTACCGCAACATAGTAAACTTTGCCACTGTTCGGTTTCCCATCCTTAATCGAAGGAACCCATACGCCAAACGTCCGCATACCCATCCCTTTTCATGCTCCTCCCATCTTCCGCCATCTTGCGATTGTGCACGCTCCTCTTCGTCCGCACAGACTTTCGCCAGTAACCGAAAGAAGCAGCGCAAGAGACGTGATGCCACGTCAGCTTGTCACATTGTTGGTCGCTCGTCTTAACTCTGTCCGCGAATATAGTCTTCTCATCAAGAAGACTGTACTCTTGTGAGAATATGCAAGCATCACTTTATTTTGAAGTACCTGAGTCAACCTGTTCATTGCATCAATCACACAGGTGGCGGAGATTTGGAAGCTGTCACTTTCGTACGGTCTTGCCAAGTATCAACACCTGGTTTCTGCAGTAACGGATGGTGTTCTTTGTTGTCTAATGAGATTTCATTCTCGATAGTTCTAGGTCTTCAACGTATTCCAGATCCACAATCTGTATCCTTCGAAAAGTTGCCCTTTGCCGCCAGTACCTCTGACTTGATGCGACATCAACAAATTTACTACCTGATGACATTAATCGTTGCCACAGCTAACCGCGGCCTGAAAGCTCAATCGCTTTGAATTTGGAATACGAATTGGAAATGAGGCCGCATAGATATGATTAGTGCGCAATCCGCCGGCATTATTTAGCACGCAAAGACGTCGTACAGAAACGCTCGGGGCTTTCACGATTAGGCCCCACAGGCCGCTTTCAACAGACAACTCCCCGTCAGTACCTGCATATTGGCGATCTCACGCTTATGCTTAAAGTGCCGCTCGGGGCGACAGTCAATGGTTTACTGATATCGGCTGCTGACTCTTTGTGATATACCTGTCGTTCGTTTCGACCAGAGGCGCGAAAGAGCGAAAACAAGAAATATGGGGGAAACAATTGCATGGCTCGCTTTATGCTTACCAAACTCTATCTGCCAAAGAGGATCTGAGCATGCAGAAGGTTCGATGATGCGATGAGAAGGAGATGGGAATCAACCAACAATACAATCTCCATCGTATCAATGACTGGATGTGGCAATCTCCATTGATACGCGGGGGACCAGGGCTGACGAAAACCGACAACGAGGCTACAATTTCCGTCGCACAAAGCGTACCTCGACGAATATAAAAATGTGCGAAACTCCCGCATCAAGCGTGGCATCGATGATTCCAGTGACCGCCAGCACGGAACAAGGTTAATTATTGGAAAAAGATCAAGTACCATCTGGATCAAGATCAAGATGCAGTTCTTCTCCATCTTCACCTTGGTTTTAATCTCGTTTCCCGTGGTTTTCACGGCACCAACGGCAAAGAACTTTCTCTCGTCACCGATCACCACAAGCAACCTCGACAGACGCCGGCTACCCCCTCCTCGGCCTCGGCCTCTGCCAATGCCTTATGGACAGCAGAGTTGTTCCAACAGCAATACCATGCCACTGTACTGGAAGCAGTCTCCCGGGAAGCGATCACCGACAGTCGTGAAGAATGATCCAGAACCGATACTATCTACTACGCCACAAAACCTCGTTCCTCGACAAGCTGGTGAAAGATCATCCCCCTTGTGTAGCATGGTTTCTTATTTTGCCTTTACGGCTTTGAGTACAACCGGAGCAATGACCAATTCGGTTAAAGTCTACCCTGGAGTTCGATATATCTTTTCGATCGGCTGCGACATTGCTGTAGCATCTGTCACTACGTGGTACAAAAACCGCGACGACTCTGACCCTGTATCTGATTGGAATGTTTTGATCGCCAAGGATTACCATCACTCGATGGCGGGAACTATGGCATTCGAGGTGTCCGAACCCACCGAGGTTCAGTTTACGGTGGGCTTTGCGTTCTTTGGTGCTTCCGGTGAGGTGGGATTGTTCCAGGTCAATGTTCAATAATCGATTGAAGGACGCGATCGAACTCATTCTGCGTTGGGATTTGATGGACGGAATAAAAGGCGGCATAAGGAGTAGTAGGCTATTGGGGTTATTTTCCAACCAATACTTTGAAATTGAATTGCACTGTTCCACGGCTGTCTCTATTTTTGTCAACGATCCAGACCCATTTTCACGATGTTATAGACCTCATCCGCCACCTCTCCTTTTCTAAGACTCTATTTCTGTCGGATAGGCCAGCATCCTCCTCTCCGCTATAGCAACACTTCGACGAGCATCTGTGAATACCCTTGCCAACTGTTTCTCGTCCGCACTCTGATCAGACTTTTGTAACGAACAGCAAATTGATATCTTCCAGAAATGCCCCTTTCTTCTCAACATAAAAGAGGTATACCAGCGGTATGCTTGCGAAATCAAAACATGCAAAGCCCGTCAGAGTCTTTCATTGTAGTGTGCTGGATAGAGAAATCAATGTGAAAGTGCTGCTGAATAAAGTGCGATAAAGTGTTCAAAGAAAGTGAAGTGGTAGGAAGCTAAAGGGAAGGGCAGTAATATCGAAGCGCAAAAACTGTTCAGCGGGCAGATGAAGGAACTGACACGAGGAGCACTCGAAGACAGAAGCAGTGACCAGACAGAGATGAGCAGAGATAAGGGTACGATAGAGACCGGAGCGCAGAGAGTCAAACAATGAGAAGAAGCAATGAGGGACAAAGTTACATGAGAAGTAATATCACAGAAGCGTGCTCACGGGCGGGGTAAACTCAGGGGCAAAGTACTCGAGATGCAAAAGCATCCAAGAGCACAAACGAAACACTCAGCGGCACATAGAGGGGCAGATGCGCTCAGCGAAAGGAGCCAAAGCGCACGGAAAACAGAGAATAAAACCCTGGACAGAATAGCGAAACCTGAAAGACAAGACTGATAAAGATGAGTAAAATCAAGAGCGCAGAGATATCAAAGGGAGAAAAGACATCGAAGAAGGAAAAGGTGGAGGGGCGGATGGAAATAGTGAGGCAGCGGCTAGGGTACAAAGAAGCGGGCAGGCGCAAGGGTACACAGCACTAGATAGGGCCAGATGAAGGGATAATTGTGAGCAGGAATACGAAACGACAGAAACAATTTAGAGACAAGGGGAATGAGAGGCGCGTGGAGAGGTAGAGATGATTAAGGGGCAGGCCGAGGGAGGCTTAAGGGCGGAGTTACAGAGGGCCAGGAACGTCGTATCTCATGGACGGCGATAATTATACCCTAGACGGAGTGTTCTCCCTGGTTGCCGTTGCTCCGTTCACATTGTTGTACACATTCATCGCAGGCGAAGCGCCATTCTCCGTGGCTTCACCTCCCAAACACGGTTTCCATAGATCAAAAGGAGCAGATACACATATCGCTTGGGATCTTTGCCATCATCAAATCGATCGGGGCTTTCTACACGGATATCTTCACACATGTGGAAAAAGCCGACGGAATCTGCGGTGAGAGCATGTGGAAACAAACCGTCCAAGCCAGCATGTGGTAGAAAACCATCAGCCTCCAAGGTCATACAGGAACCTCGGTCACCCCTCTCAGCTTCGCTCCAGAAAATAATCTACCCAGCCACGACACCATTGCCTACATCTTCGACTCCCTCAACACGGGCGTCGGAGGCTTGACTTCTGCACCTCTCTACAAGAACAGAGACAAAAGGACATGCTGGGTTCAGGAGGCCCATGACGCAAACCAGCTCGGGTGTCGAGACCGTGTGTTCCTTTTCCGGGTGTGCAATGGCGATTTACGACCTTGCCGATAAAGCCGGCACAGAAAGCCTAATCAACCCCTATATCCCAAAAACAAACTCTCTTCACCCATAGCTAATACCCCAACTAGGAAAAAGAAACCCTCGTCGGCATCTCCACCGTCTTCAACACCGTCGGCGGAATGCTCTCCTTGTGTTAGCTATCTTCTGACTTTGAAACGAGAGATGTTTGTGCGGTTGATATGTTGGCGAGCAGGATCGCAAGTACGTCGTGCTAGATCCACTCGGCGAGTATGCCGGCAGGTTTGCTGTTGGGGCATGGCCGGGGGGCTGAGGGCAGGGAAGGGTATGTAGGGGAAGATAGTGTGGTGGTGGGGGCGGAGATGGGGTTCGTAAGGGTTGAGGAAGTGGGGGCTGGGGAAGGCGGATTGGTGGAGTAGGATTTCACGAAGGAGGGTTGGTAGAGTAAGAGATGTTGTGGGCATCCTGCAGGGTTATAGAGATGGCTGAAGTGGTTTTGATGTCGTTTTTCTCAGTATTCATTTTCTTTCGTTGCTTTCTTCAGCGTTTTCGCCTTTCTATTGTTTTCATTGAGGTGATCTCTATTAGGAACAGTCATATCATCCATTCTCCCTTTAACGTTCGTATTCAAAGAAACCATCCGCGAAGCTCTCATCTCCAGCCCTCAACAAAATCGCCTTCTCGAGCTTGTTTGCAATGTATTTTAGTTCGCTTCCTCCTTACTTGATCCAATATCAAGCCATCGTTTACTTCGAGACCGTTCGTTACGTATATTAGCGTGGGAGTTTGTAAGGTGAGGTAGCTAAGATACACGGGCACGTATAGCCCACAGCTACATTGGATGATTGAGGAGAAAGAAGGGGAAGAGATGAGGGAATTAAAAAGGATGCGGGGTTGGGTGGTTTCGCAATTAGATGTCGTGCATATTCGCACACCATTTTGGACCCCGCCGCCGTGTCCGCATTGATTTGCTGAGGTCTTTCTGTGGGATTCTCCCCAGTTAAATCTTGATTTTCTCCGAGAAACCTCAAGACTGGAACTTATTCAACCAGCGGAAAGTGGCAACACAAGTCGAGAGCACGGAATTCTTCGCTCAAGAGTAAAAAGGATCTCGACTCGCTTCCTTGAGAGACCACGAACGATACGAACTTTCTGGGGATAAGAAGGGATAAGCGAAAGCGTAGATGGCGTTGTTGGTTTACGGAAGCCGGTGGAGACCCGACGCGTCTTCCGCAATGCCAATGCGAAAAGTAGAAAATTTCGTTTGTGAAGTTTGTCTCTGGTGGCTTCCACTTTCGAAGCATTATAGGGCTCGGTACAGGTTTTGATGATGTTACGACTTTTGATATATTGTTCGTTTCCGGTTCTGTTCTTTGCCTCAGTAGTCGCCAAGTTCTTATGTTTCGGAGGCTTTCATCTAACGTGTTCAAGAGTCGTTCGAGAAGCAGTGAGTATGATGTTTTTCCTGGCCCTTGATTGGAAATGGAATTTGTTAATTTCTGAAACTTTATCATTGCAATGCAAGGCGTATGTTGTTGACTATACATCCTCCGTTGAACCTGTAGTCTTGCAAGATGATTGTTGATGATTTTTTTGCTTGCTTTAAGTGGTTAAGATTTGTGGCTCTTGGGGGGTTGGACTCGCTCGGGAACTTTTCGCTTGTCCACCAAAGAACAAACGCACGGATGTACTTCTAATAGGCTTGATTTGACTGGCCTATGGTTGATTAAGTATATGGATGGACCGAAAAGAGAAAAAAAGGGTGCTGTTGCCCTCCTCCCGAGGCATGTAAAACAGATTATGTTAGTTGCCGGGGTTCCTCCGTTCGGTCATTTGTTCCTCCCTCAGCTCCCCCCATTCTAGCTTACTGCCCCCAGCAAGCTCAACTATCCCTTTCTACCTCTATTGTAGTATCCAGTATGGCGGATCCTGAATAGTGTAAGCAGAGGATCCTTGGCAGCTCCGCCAATGGATTCGTCGGTATGCTCACGGAGGCGATGTGGCTGATGTTGTTAAAAAGGGGGAGAAGAGAGGTTTGAAGGGAGTATCCGGGCTTAGTCCACTGGCACTGGCAGATTTAGAGGGCGCTGCATGTAAATTCTTGGGAAGTGGAAGGAAGCAAGAGAAAAGCCCTGAGCCGATAGCCCAGGAAGAACAAAATAAGCGGCCTCTGGGCATGTCCTCGTTTGTAAGTTGAGCCTTTGACTTCTAGACCTGGTAGGCTAATCTTACTTTCGGTCGAGGTTCCTTCTTTTTCTTCTCTTTAACATACTCAATTTTTGGACTTTTCCTGTCATTAGCCTGTCGGTCGTTAGAAGGCGCATATGCTTGTCATCATCTCTTTTCCCAAGTTCGTCGTCTTCTAATCGTATCTCAAGACAAACTTTATAAATGAACTATGTGTATCAAGATAGTTTAACTTGGAGAGCTCTCTGATGATAGAAGAGGAAGTATAGTTCGTCGTTCCGATATGATAGCTTCAAACTTCAAATGTACACTCCAAAATGTGTCAGGATCACGATTATAGCAGCGTGCCTGGAACAGCCATGACTGTGCTCTCAACCGCTGAATCTGTCATTGTTCTTTTTAAATGATGAATACCTAGGTAGGAAGATGTTTTGATATTCATCTTCAAGAACTTCATTTCAATTACGGAGTAAAATGTTAATCTCCCTAAAACATTCAGCCAAATCTGACGTTTCGCACATTCAGGGGCGATTTCGGAAGTTGAAATTTTACTCAACGCTGCTGAGGAGTTACTGGAAGAATTGCGGTTTTACAACCCCGTACGCTGAACTGTACTGTTCGGGTTTGCTCTTATAAGCTTTTGCGAATCGTTGCCGTGAGGGTGACGTCTTGGCGAAACTCTATGAATAGGTAAGTGATAAGACTATACTGGCCAATCCTAGCTAGGAAGAAGGAGTCGGTCGGCTTTTGCAGCCAGCTCGTTTCTTGCTGTCCTGGATCCGACACACTCCTGCATCGTTTCACACACGGTAGGCCATTGTGCTTGCGTTGGGGATGTTCTCATACAAACGCATAAGGTGTTCAGGTAGATGCATGGGCGCTCTGCTTTGCCAGGGTTGATTCAAATCAGGTATCTATTTAAACTTTCAACCAAGGTCTCTACTTCCTGTGATGTCTAACCTTCGATCAATGCTTTGATAACCTCTAGGTCCATGGCGTTGAGTATTTCTGCTATCTACTCAGGAGTAATTTGTCTTTGGTCTTTACCAGCCACACAGCTCATCGAATGTACTAAGCGCATAACAGCTTTTCATACGTAGTGTCTCTACTTGTCCCCTCTAAAGTCAGTGCTAAAAGCAGAATATGCGCAGACGAAACAATTGAAGTTGGGTTCGAGCATCTCTTAAGTCTTCTCATAACAGAATGGCACAGTGAATTGGCTAACACGCTTTTTTTTAGATTAAAGAGCTTTAACATCTTCGATCTGTCGTCTTCGATTCATTCCTTGCCTCATCTTTTAAGATCTTTCCTATCGAAGCTGCTCCTGTAAATATTTGCTCAACGACGCTGATATTGTAACCTTTGTCGACGAATTGCCCTTTGTCAAATATCAAGACGCAATTCTAAGAGTAGTTGTATCAATGAGTTGTTGAACGAGCGAGCATTTAACTTGAGTTCTTTCAAACCTCTGCCTGCCCCTGCGAGAAGGTAGGTCCACTATTTACGCAATATGCCGAGATTTCTGTCGATCCTCTGACCTATTTTGTGTAATTAGAGTAGACTTGCGGCCATAAGTTGGACAACACGTGCTTCTGTTTGTTTGTCAAGTGGGTCGGTCATGATAACTGACCATATTCATGAGCTATGACTGCTCTAGCCTGTCGTTTCCTGGAGGCCTTTTTTCGTCGTCTGGTGCCTTCGGTCTTAACCATAGTTGAAGTTTTAGTGAAGAATGTTGAATTAAGAGCCAAAGAAAGACTAAGGGGAAACGTATCTGCGACACTATAGCCATGTGGAGCATTGTAATCGAGGGTAGGCTGCTCGTAAACGAACTCTCATGAGATTTCTTAAGGTTTCAATGAGATTTCCTGGTCCTAAACATATCTAATCGTGCAGAAACGGAGAGAGGGCAACGGCTGGTGCAGAAAATGTAGCTAATCGGCTTGAAAACATTGTTCATACTCGCCAAAGTGTTCTTGTACGCTCGCGCGCATTTAATCGTCAAACTTGGCGCCTTCAAGAAGCTTTGCTGCTGATGGTCTCTGAACGTTCGGAAATAGATTCGGGAGGAACATGAGCATTCGATATATGTTGAAAATTCTATCGTCTGCATTGAGGTCTAGTGGAGAGTTAACCTAGGCACCTTACGGTGTATTCGCGCTCTGGACGGCTCAACCGGCTTATTGGGGAGAAGCTCGATAGTCTTTAGTACTATTTGATATAAAAAGCTATTTCCTGTCGAGAATAGTTCAGGTGTGACCATCGGATGCTTATTCAGACGTTAGGGACCAGGCGCAGAATTGGCCGATCCTGGGACCATCATTGTCGAAGAGGAGTTGCGTTGCGCGGTATCGAGGTTCGGCTAAACATCTCTGACCCCTTCGAATGTCCTGAGGTTGCGCTTTCAGAGCGATACCCAAAAACTGCAACGGGAGTCTGCCAATGTTTGGCGTCTTCATTTGCAACAGAGCCTCAGTTCTTCGAAGATTCGAGAAACATAGAGGTCATTTGTCGAATATGCTTGGCTTAGATTTTAATGCTGCTATCGTTTCGTTGCGAAAGATGTTGATCTTGCAAAGATATTCAATGAATTCGATGAAAGTAAAGCCTAGCGAAGGTAGAAAACCTCGTGATTCGCCGTAGACCATAATATCGAAGATTGCCTTCTCGGTGGCTGAGTGATTGTTGCGCGATCATTAAAGGAAGCTCTGGTTTTAGCAAGAATTTGATTGTTGACTTTAGGACCGTCGGGAGGAGACTGGGTTTATAAATCGTCCTCTTTGATGATTGTGGGTAGCTTTTCAGCTAGGAGCCGTGTCCTCCATCCATGACAGCATCTTGCACGTCTTCACATACATTTACACCCAAATATGTTGTTTTGATCATCAAAAAAACTTGTGGTCTCTTTTCAGCTTGTTAACACACCAGAGGACTTTCAAATTCCTGTCTTTTAAGCCGTAGTAACATTCTTTTCGTGACATGGTGACCCTTTCTTCCACAAGGGTTCTTGGCAGTCAATTTTGACAGTATCTTAATGGCGTCGTAATTGGTTAACATGCAACACAGTTTCCCAGTCGTTCTGTGTTGAAGCATTAGAAGCTGTAGTAGGAGCAATAGTAGGAGCAGGAGGAGTAGTCGTCCAATTAGGAACATAGTTTCTGATTAGAAACATACCTTAATAGTTGCAGTGCCATTACACTACCCGCTAGACTAGTTGAGGCTAGCGCCAATTGCGGCACAAAACGTAGGTACCTTCTATTCTGTCGAAATCAATCTGCGAGTTCATTTCAGAGCTGAGATGTTCATCAGATATTTCTTTCAACGACTGTCAATCTTCAGTTGTAATCTGACAAATTGAGTCTCTGTCTGACAAATTTCTTCGCACATCGTCGAGACGTGATCCTTTCGATTAGACTGTCTGCAACGATAGATCATGAGCCATTGACATAAAGATAGCCTTCCCGCTGGCTTGCGCAGGATTTAGACCCTCAAGGGTTTCAGTTAATCTCTTGATGCCGTAGTCTTAGATTTTTGGCTTATACAATTACATTTCCTCTGAAATGTATACCCTGGACCTGGAATTCTTCCATCGCCATACTCTGGGATAGAATCGATCTATCTATCGCTGGTGCGATCATGATTGCAAGGAGGCGGGAGACAAAGCCATCCAACCAGTTACTAAGAGCGTTGACAGAAGTGCTCACGAGAATAGACATGATGTCTGGATGGAGGAAGAGAGAGGAAAGTAAAGGACATAGTAAGGAGACCTTTATAGGGCCTTGAAATATTTGCGATTAATCGTTGTGAGTGATGGTCTACTTACCAAAAAGATTTCTTGCCTCTTCATCAAATAGCCTCTTCAATACTCTCCCAACCGCTGGGCTGTCGAACCATTTATGCCCACTCGGATTCGCGAAATATTCCCTTCTTGGGGTAATGACCTTCAATGCCGAACCAAGAAGAATCGAGGAATCGGAGAATCCACAATGTAAGTGGTGCCTCAACATATTGGGTAAGGAACAAAACTGACCGCAGGACCTCAAAGATATCGAAAATTGCCTCAGATGATACAGCATGATTGCAGAGCTTGCTTTGATCAGTGTCATGTTTGCTTTTCTGAAATGATGAAAGTGAAAATAATAGTAAGAGATTTCAGATGAGATTCTTCGTAGTTTGAGTGAGAAAACGCGTGAAAGATTCAAATGTTTCAACGAAAGCTTTGATGTAAGCTTTAATGTCAGAAGTTACGAATGTTGAGTGAGAAAATACATGAGATGTTCAAAACGTTCTAGTGAGAGTTTTGACGTGCGTTACGTGTCTAGAATAGTGTTGAATTGCTGTTAATATAAAAGACTCAGTTATGAACAGTGTCACGCTCAAGGCTTGAGTCTCTGCTCTTCAACCAATGTCACGAAGCGAAGCTTTACATTGAATATAACGACGACGATTCAGTTTGAGATGATCCCGAAGATTGTCTTCGTCTTGACATTATACTCGTCTTCAACGCTTCTCATGATATCAAGCGCTTCATCATGAAAAATAATTTCATAGAGTAGTATCAGCTTTGCTTTGAAGATAACGGAAGTACGTTGAGAAGAATCGAGAAAGTAAGAGCTTATCATCAGATGACTGATCTCGAGTGTGTTTTTGCGTTGAGCCAACAAAGTTAGCATTCTTACGTTGAAACGTCTGAAATGTGCCGTAGTAGTTCGTCATCTGATTATCTTTAGTGATCATGACGATCATCGTCGCTGTGTCGGATCGATGCTGAACTCAATCGATGATGTGAATTTTCAGGTTTGGTCCTTCCAGAGGACAAAAATTATTAGCCGGATGTTGCAGTTTCGTTGCATTTTCACACTGAAGACTAAAGCAAGAGCCAAACATGTTGCAATATTTGCTAAGTTCGGTCAGATATCTGTCCTTCATTCGCAGTCACTACAGACCTCTGCATGCGGCTTTTCGTTCAGTAATAGTCGTGCTACTTCCTCGACGATAGTGCTATTTTCTTCCCATATATTCTCATGATCGAAAGTTATTACAAAAACTTAGTCAAATAATTTATTCAATATTTCTTCTCTCAGGTATCCATCTGCTTCTCATTGAGTAATTTCCTGCTGGATTACCTCTATTGCACCCGCCGCACGGATGTTGGCCGTTATTCGGGTAAGGAGAGCAGACCTCTAGGAGCAGACGGCAATTGATGGCAGAAGTTGCACTGAGCAAGACACCCCCTTCGGACTTGTTGAGTTTCGCTATGATGCGCTCTTTTCTCTCCTTTAACATCTTTACTGCCATCAGGGCGGCTACAGCTGATGGTGGGGTGGGTGAATTACGTCCCAAATTACGAGCAGCAGTGGTGGGTCGTGAAGAGACGCGTATGCTGGTGGAAGCCATGATGATAGCTTAGTGAACTTGTGGCAAGGTGTAAACCGCAGCTGTAGTGATAATGACTAGACTTGGTTTTTAAATAGTCTAGTTCGGCCCTTCAAGGGGTTCTGTATGATCCTCGAGGATCTCAGGAATTCCAGAATATTTTATAAGAAAGTGTTTGATAAGAGTTTGTATAAAAGACTACCAGCCTGATTGATTTTATATTACCGGCTGTGATGCGGCCGAATGGGCGAAGAGACATCACTTCCATTAAAGGATTGAAGAAAACGCGCGTCCCTTACTATTGGATGTTAGCTCAAACATACGCATTAATTGGGAATTGTTCACCTTCCGTGGCCGGCTTAGAGCAATTCGGAAGAAGGTTGAATCTGGTCGTTTGCGACTTGGCATGGAAGGCATACGGGGCTCGCTGATATACCTGCCCCACCTGTTGTGCCGTAGCTCCGTCGTTGTGACGTGTTATACCATCCTGCTCCATCGGATTTGTTTATCTTATTTGGTAGAGGAATCTTGCAGAGTGATCCAACTCTTTCCAACATTTCTTCTTCACGTGAGGCTTTGATTGATTGTCTGCTTGACCTGACGCTCCCTCCCAGTTATATACAGTCTGGTGCCCTGCAGCTTCACCTGTGACTCCTGCGAAGTATCTAGCCAACAGTGTTGATTCGACTGCAGCTATATCTGGTCGCCGAAGTCTTGGTCGTTATTGGCGAGCGCTCGAGCTTGAACGAGACGTATGTGGAAGTCAAAAGAAAGGCTCGAATAACTCAGGATTCACCCATGACTCCAAGCCCTAAATACTCGCAGGGCCTAGGTCTTTGCGTAGCTCGTTCTGCACCAGCTAAAGAAAGACGATTCTCACATCGGCGCGTCGTAAAGCTCTAGGAGCGACAAGCTTTACATCTTACGTCTTCACATCTTCTGTCAGTCCCTCGTCATTCTTCATTCTCGCACTTTGCTCTGATGGAGGGTAGGAACGATAGAGATGTATGAGAGGGCCGCCGCTATGCTGGTTTCCGCAGCAGCCAGGGTATATCACAGCGAATCAAGATTGCCAAATTCATGAGAGAAGTTCGTTGACATCCTCGGCTTTTCGAAATAGAACGATGGGTCGTTTAATACTATTGCTCGGAGGGAAGTTGCATACACATCCAGATTTCTTCATTCTTGCTCATGGCGAGGCTTCCACTGAAAGAGACGAGGTCTAATCCCCTTTACGCGATGATGCTTTGAGAGCTGCCATAACAGTAAGGTAGTGGATGACATTATGAATGAGTAGGATTGCAAGTAGCAGATAGAATCAGGAATGACCATTATGTGCCGCTGACACAAAGCCACTTTTCAAAGCTTCATGACTATAGAAGTTCAAGATCTTTGAGAAATTTAATGCTTTTTCGTGTGCGTCGTTCAAGTCTATGAATGATTCTGTTTCGATGGAACTGTGAGATCCGAGAACTCGTCGGTCTCTTAAGACGAAACATTGGGGATTCGGAGCTTCGAAGTATGCATGATAAATCCGTCTTTGGGGTTTGGATGGTGGCAGAACGTTCGTAAGACAATTATCTTCTAGCCGCTGTATCAGAAGAGCGTGAGTTGAGAGTACGTCGCAAATGATGAAATGACTGCTCAATACCTGGTGGATTTTCCATTCTGCAGCATTAAATGCTATGGTCCGCCTCGTTCCATGGAAAACCATGTTAGTTGTCAAGCAAGTAAGCAATGATTGTGCTTGTCCAAGATATAGGAAAGGACAGTAATAGAGGAATAGTTTTTGCCTCTTCACGAATATTGTTGGCTCCGAGAATCATTGACCCAATCTTGATATATCACAGACCTGTCACTAATCTCAATAGCTACTTCAATGAAGTCGCCAACTCCTACATGTAAGATGAATGTTTAGCTGCTGGAATGTTTGGCCTTGGTCTCAAGTATATGACTTCCTTCCAATTGAGAAAGTCTGAGCGCCCACAGTGTTGAATAGGAGATCGACGATACGGTTCCTGAAGACGCCGAATATCAGAGCGGAGACCAGATGGAGCTCTTGCGTTCATGAGATCCGCCATGTCTCATTATACTGTAAAGGTAGCTCTAGCTGTGGGAGGCTACGGAAAATAATGTGACGGTCGAGATTCGACGACAAATATATTCTGACCGAGCCCTGCGTCAGTTGAGCTTTCCCCTAGGCAAATAGCCGATTCCGACAACATCGTTGGAGATCCCAAGTGTGACGGTGGTATGACCTATATGTTTTATGGTAGCGTTGAAGCGTTTATCCTCTTGACTTTCGCTTGAAACCGCAGCGCGCAGAAAGCCACCAAGTTGACTTGAACGGAGTTTGAACGAGATTCTGAGGGAATACAGCATTTGAAGATAATGTGCGGCAATTTATTCCGTAGAACGTGAACGAAGAATATAGAGCGAATTTTAGGGGAGGAGCCACGTGTAAAGCAAGGGCCTTTGGAATTTCTACCTTAACATTGATCACACCTCGTCCGAAAGCTCTCAATGTGTCTCTTGGAGCAGAGCGTAATTATATATAAGGATAATAGTATTCGAAATCCAACATGCACAGCGCCTTGTGTACCGCACACGTGGTGAATATTGGTATAGAAACATATCAGCGCGGAGGCATAATGCACTTCCTCATTCTGCGACGCTACCCGGGATGAGGAAAACCGTGAAGTGGCGCTGTTTCCCAGGGCAAGTCCACCATGCCAGGCCTCATCCTTCAGGGTATATAAATGCGCTCTATCTTGTTCTTGAATGAAATGAAAACATGGATTTGCTTGCAATTATTTGACATCAAAGCTGTTGTGCATTCATGATATCATGTTATAATGATCAGATCTTTTTTCACAGCTGATGAATCAAGTCGAAGTCTTTTGATCATTTCAGTGCCAAGACGTCTGAGATGTGTCTTTCTTTTCAAAGATAATATTCAAGTTGCTTTCTCAGAACTTATTAGAAACGAAGCTGATGACATTTTTGAAGTCGCAGAGTTCCGTCCTATTAATTCAGTATTAATCAGTAAACAATATGTTATCAATCACCAATTAAAGTTCCTTCTCAAATTAATCATCGATCAATAAGTTATCAGTCAATGATCAATCAACTTTTCTTCCACAAATTTAGCCGGAAACACAACGACGGCTCAGATTAATCAGTAGGATTAATACTAGATTAATTCCATATAGGTGAGAATTCATTGACCTTATTCTTCTGTCATGCTGGATGTCAATCAGGCCTAGTCGAGATTGTCTGATACACCTGGTAACATTCAACATCCTTGATTGATGGCATATTGATTGTTGATTGTTTAGTAGTAATTATGGATTGATGGATGGGTAGTTGTAGGTGTAAAAGTTCATCCGACCATGAAATCTATCGGACATTTTGCATGGTCAGCCGAGCTCTAGCGTGGGTCAGCCGACCTACATCCTCAGAATGGCTCACGAGATTTCATTTGAAGAAAATACGAACCATGTTTGAGTTTTAAATGGTTTAGATAGCGCATTTCACTCTGATGTAGCGTGTCAGAAGTCGTAATCGACTACGTTAACATCAGAAGGTTTGAAATTACGTATAAAACAATGTTGATAGTAGTCTTGAAAATTGGTTCTCATGCTGAATGATATAAAAGTAATATTCAGCACCTTCGGAGAGGATCGCCCATCGATATACTGTCTTCGATTTCGAGAAGCTCGATCACAAGTTGGTTTTGTGCAAGGCATTCGTCCAATCTCCAGAGGTAGATTATTCGATGAATGAGCAAACTCCGCGGGCGATATTCTGTTCAATAACACGAATCTGTAACGTTCTCCCACTTGAGTGTATATTTGGTAATTGATTAATTTCCAATTCCCATATCCTGAGGAATTGGCGTCGCACACTGGTTACCAAGTGGTTCTGCTGCATTTCTTCCAAAACCGATAGTTGTATGCTGTGCCTGCATTTGCCGATGTCTGCTCCGATCTGTTTCTGCCTTTAGGAAGAGCCAATCCACCTCAGAATGTTTCCTGTTGAGTCTCCCCAACTGCGGCTTCGCGTGTTCTTGGTGTAGGACTCCACATGTCAGAAGAAGCTGTTTACGCTTCCCTTGCCCTGTTATCAGCAGTGAGGTGCCGGAGCTAGCTACGTGGCCTTCTTGCCACGTTGACGAGGTGTAGCCAGCACCTTGGCGGCGGACTTACGATTGTTAATCGCAAAGCTCGACGGCGGAATAGCAAGTTGCAGCATCACTTACTTTGGCGACACCTTTACTACCGCTCTTAATCACCTTGGGCCCTCCGAGCCCTCTCTTTGCCGCCGGCGTTGCGCGAGTGCGAGCCATCACTAAATTACTTGAACAGTGGTGTAGTGTACTAATAACAAGCCTGAATAAGGTAAGAAAAGTGGTGGAAGAGTAATTGGTTTGGTGCTTTGGTGCTCCTGGTCGCCTGGGAAATGGGGGTACGATACGTTGATGGTATCTTGATGACTCAAAGAACGACTGAATATAGAATATAATGACATTAGAAGGAGATACTGGAGAAAACGAAGTCCTTGGGAGCGAAAACTTAGATTTCTCCTCAATGAATTTGTTTAGAGGTACAATCATGTTATTTTTTCCCCTGTCAAGGCATTGAGCTTGAAGAGGAGACAGGATATACGTAGTGAATCAGTCCAGACTCAGCAGACGTCACAGCGACCTTCATCTTTCCCCTGTTCTGAACCATGAATGACGATTCAACGATGAACTGGTATAGCTATTAACAAGCTCACTAGATCAGGTCAGCAATGGCAATCTTTCGCTTAAGTGCGTTCAGAGCTTGCTTACCTGGTTATTTCAGATCTTGGCATAGCTGGCACATAGGCAGATTGTACATGATGGATTTGAAGATGGAAAAGGATGCCAGCGTGAGACTTTAGAGCTCTTAAATGTAATCAAAGGACAGGAGTGAAGTAAAGTGTATGAAAAATGACTCAGAACTTGCAACGGATTTTCCCCAGATCTGAGAAATCACCATAGAAAGAAGCTTGCTCACTGTTCGTGTCTAAGGCCGCTTGAATTAGTTATATTACTTCGTCTTGCAAGGAGCCTTGTGTCTCCACTTGAAATTACCAAAGGGTCTGTGTCAATGCCTTAAGATATCTTCGCAATCCTTTTCTTCGCCACATCCATCTTCCCTTGCACCCTCGTAACATCTTCATCCATCATCTGCAACATATCGTCTCCTCTTGCCAACTCCTCTTGAATCGATATACTCAACTCCTTCTGCCGTTGCACTGCCTGCGCTAGAACCGTCACGTCCTCATCCTGCTCTTGCATTAATTGCTTTTGCAGCTGTAAGACACCTTGGTTATCCAGTGCCCTCGTTCTATCCGTTTCCCTCCCAAGCACTCTCCCAGCTTGCTTCGGCGCCGCAGATCCCATAAGCGCATGCTTATCTTGGACACTGGCGACTGCCTTATCGAGTTGGGCCTTTGCGACCATTGCACTGAGTAGATCTTCCAGACCTTCTTTCTCCCGCTTCGCGCTACTTACCAGATCCTTCCTACGCCGTAACTCCCCTTCTCCCATTTTCTCACTTCCCCAGGCGTTCTGCCCTAAGTTTTTCAAACCTTGCTCCAGCGCTATGATCATCGTCCCAGCCCTTACGAGACACTTCTTCGCCTGTGCCGAGCACTCGTGCTGGGCTTGCGGCGTCGAGGCTTGATCTCTTCTGGTAAGTGCTAATCGGGCATCGTGTAACTGAGATTTTAGATCTCTGTAATGATCTAGCCAGACCACTGGATCGGTAATGGGCGTTCCACTACCCGAGCCAACTATCGCGCTGTGTAAAGTAGACGCTAAGCTGGACTTGGAGCTTGTATTGCTTGGGAGGTTGAGGAACGACCTCCATGCACTTGTGTTTCGCCATCGGTCATTGTCTCCTCCATTTATTGTACGTAGGTACGCTTCTAAACCTTTGCGACGTTCTTCTACGAACTCAGGGTTTGAGGATGACCGGAGCCATGATTTGGGGGGGGGATTTGCAGGTGGAGGGGCTCCTGCTTGTGATGTGAGATGTGAGTGAAGAGTTATGAATTCAGAGTAGCGGTTCTGAACAGTGAAAGAACGGAGTGGTAGACGGAGGCTGATGTTGTACAGCACATAGGGTTTGGATGTGTCGGACGTGGATGTGTTCGGGATGGAGATTTCGACTGTAGAGGCCATGTTTGTGGAGCTCGTTGGTAATTGCGAGGTAGCATGTGTGGTAGACCTGGCTTAAAAGAAGTATCTTGTAATAACAAGATAGATTGATGGATGGTCGGGTTAATTCTATACTTCACGGTTGGAAAAGGTACAATGAGGACGCAGGTCGGCAGACCAACACTAACGGTTGGGGTACCAACGCTAACGTTTTGCGCTAGGCTTCCCGCCGCACCGCCGAGCCATTTCAAAAATTCCATGGTCCGTTGAACTCTTTCCTCTTCAACCATCAACAACTAATACACCATCGATAGAATATCACCATGCCATCGATAAAAGATTCAGAAGCCTATAAGGCTTATTTACTATTTACAACCCGCCCAGAATGACATCCGAAATGGCAAAAGAACGCAGTAAGTCAAGCTCATCAATTCTAGATTGATTTCGAATTGATAAGCCTGAAAATTTAATTTACATGTCAATCTCAAATGTCAAGTGTGATCAATCGTTGATTGATCTAGTATTATTCATCGACTGATCATTATCTTCATGATTGCATTTTGTTCTCAAAAAATATATAGCTTATTGATCGTTTATCGATAATATATCGATCGACGATTAATCAGTCGTTGTGCCTCAGCGAGTTTTCAAGTTCTGAATGTTCATTCGCTGATCGATATTATATTGATCATTGATCGATAATGAACTGATAGTCTGATAGAATGACAAAATTGTGATTATGTCTGAAGAAAATTTTTGTCAATATGTCGATGATGAGAACAACATGTGCGAAGATATCATAAGTGCATGATTAATCGCTTATCAATAATGAATTGATCGCTAATTAATTCACAGAAAGCGCATACTTCAATTGAGAATTTGCGCAAACATGTCAATGAACATGAGAAAGAAGTTGTGACTCAGATGTTGATAAAGAGTGTCAAACAATCTGATTATGATGTTTATGTTCATGAGTAATATCAAATTGATATTCGATCGATGATAAATTGATCAATAATCAATTCAGAAAACTTCAAACTTCTGATCTATCAACTCACTCTCGACACTTTAAGAAAGAACAACTTTGTTGCAGATGATTCAACTGATTCTTCTCTAGTTTTGAAAGAAATCAAATCAAAGAAGAAAGTCTTGCTCAAAATTTCACGCAAGAAAGATGAATTGATAAATTATTAATCATGAATTAATAAATCATCAATAACTTATTGATTATAGATCAATAAGACTGCTACGCGCGTTGCGCTGAAGATGAACAAGAAAGCTAAGTGCGCGAAATGCTATGCGCAGAAAAGAAGTAAGTAATTAGTCTACTATTGATATTTGATTAATCGCTAATCAATCATAGAATGTCTCGACATAAAGAATATCTGTTTGTATTTAAAAAAATTCGATTGTAGTACAGAAGATGTTAAGAAAGCTGAGAAGTTCAACAAGTTTTCTCAATTAATGTTTGATTGATTATTGATTAATATTGAATTAATAGATTCATCTGAGAAGAATAATGACAATGAACTCAACACTGAAGATGACAATTTCGAGAATGATGATGTGAAGAAGAAAATCGATGAAGAAGATGTAAAGACAGAGATCACGAACGATGAATGATCAATAGTTGATCATTCATATATCAATCATAGATTGATATAGCAGTGAAGACTTGTGAACGAGCTGAGTGAGAGATATCTGAGCATTAGTAGTATTGCTCATAGATTAAATCTATTTCTCTGAGATTTGAATAATACTCTATCAATCTGAGATTAATAAGCTATCAATTACAAGAAAATCTGATGATTTTCAACAATGTTTCTTAGTATTAATAGTTGATTAATCAGTTGATCAATCAACTATTAATAGAATTACTGAACGTTTTAGTTTTCGAAATCTTTCAAAATTTTAAATAATTCTTTGTTTCTTTTAAATTTAATTTTTATATTAATTTTTATATATTTTTATTTTCAAGTTTATTAATAATGTCTTATTTTCTTTGTATAGTTCTAGAGATAATTGATTTGACGAAGCTGATGAATGAGTATGAATTTCATGAGAGTTGAAGATAAAGAACTTGCAATCTGTAGTATTTTTGAGAATAAGAAAGTTGAATTCTACTTCACATGATACTGCTATCAATTCATCAGATTCAGTAAAATGATCAATACTTATTTCAAGTAAGTTATTGATATAATATTAATCATGAATTAATCAATTAATGATAGAAGATTAATTATCACAATGTTTTCTTCAAGTATTCATCTGTTCAACAATATGACAGATATTGATAGAAGAGTCTGATAATCACGAACTATTGAATCAATTCTTAAGAAAATCAATGTTGAAATCTTGTATATTCATAATAGATTAATAGAAATGTCTCTTAAAGTTGTTCTGAATTGCGTTGAAACAGCTGATAAAGTAATAAGTGACTTCAGCAACATTCTAATTAATCATTAAATAATCAATAATTAATAAAGTATTAATATATTATTCAAACATATTTCTTGATTACTTTCTTTCAATATTGATGAACATGTATTTTCATAATCTTGACATGAATTCTGTGCTCAAAATCATTTAACAGTAGCAAGATAATGTTTAAAAGATTTTGATTAATAATTAATAGTAGAATAATAAAGAAATAATTAATAATTAATAATACTCATTTGTGTTCTTTTTCTGTCATGTTTTCAATGTAAAATCAATTTTTCGAAGTCTTTTGATTTCTTTTCACTGTTTTCAATTATCAATCATTAATGTTCAAAGATTAAAAATGTTAGTTTAATCTTAAATCTTGAACATTAATTAATCAATCTCTTTTGACAATAGAACATCATTGACATAATGCTTACGCTTCATTCTGATCATCAGAAACAGATGATGAGTGTCATTGATGTTATGTCAGTGAGTGAGCAAGAAGCGAGTATTACTATCTCGCAAAAAAATTCAATCAAGATGAAGAATATACATGAGAAATTGAACAAGCTGCGAGTACTTTATAAGCTCAACGAACGTAGAAACAACGAGCTGATGCTCTGAAAAGAGATGAGAAGATTAACAGAGATGATAGAAAAGCTGATGCGTCAACGTGTCGTTGCGTTGACTGTCAATCAATGCATGAAGAATCAGCTGAAAAGATTGAAAAAGATAATGAGCAGACTTGAAAAAAAGTTCATGAAGAAGAAGAGACATGTTGACAACTGAGCGAAGAGAGCAAATGAGAAGTCAACGATGTTGTTTGAAAGTCATCTTGTTCTCAGCGTTGACGTTGTGTCATCAGTGCAAAATCATTGCAAGAAATTCAAGATTAAAATCTTTGTTAAAAAGAAAAAGAAGATCAAGAAAATCATGACAACAACAACAAATGTCATGATGTCAAATCATCAACTCAATTTAGAACATAAATCATTAATGTTTTAAATAATCTTGATTCATTGAATCTGTTTTGCAGTTCAATGAATCAAGTCATCAATTTAATCATCATCATCTTAATTTAGTTTTAGCAATTCTGTTTCAATTATCTCAGTCATATGCATGAATCTTTGCAATCTTAAGTCATAAAACTATTGTTTAGTCTTGATTCTGCTCAATTCATGTATATAAAAGTTGAGTTTTCATTCTTTTCTTTCACTCTTTGTCTTTCATCTTATACATTATCTGATGTATTGTCTTGTATCTAGATTCTATCAAAGTAATAATAATAATATCAATCTTTTATATTGATAGTATCTTTAATCTAGCTCAGTTTCTGACATTATGAAAGATCTACACTTTCTGCAACATTTTCATATATTGAAATCTCATTTACTTACTTTTTCGCTCAAATAAAGTCACTTCACAATCTTTCAATCAACGATGAGCGTGCTGTTAAACAGTTCACTCAAAGTATGATTGAAAATTCAGTCGAGATCTTTCGTGCAATGCGTGAGCTTCAAAATCAAGTTTGACAACATGATATTATTACTTCATTCTTGTTCATCATTTTCAATTCTTCAGTTTATATAGAATTGAATTCTCAGTCTTTTGTGATGATAGTTCAAATCATCACACAAATCTTGAACAATCAATCTCTCTTCTTCATTCATCTTTTTGCAAACTCTGTCATTGTTTTTATTACTTCTAGATTCAAGAAGCTTCTTGACATATCTGAGTATGAAAGAGACAAAGATTGATTGAATGCATGAAAGCAAAGTTTGATACAGCGTATGAACATGAATGATGATCATTATCTCTTTCATTGAGTCAAGATTATCTATGTCGAGTCACGACTCATCATAGATAAGAAGACTCGCAATTTAATAAGTCAATATCGAGTCAATAATCTTTGTATCATTTTCATCTTTGCAGATTGATGACACAAGTTACATCATTACTGCAACAATTCTTTCAAGACAAAAGATGCTCATTTATATCTTTGTGAAACTCTGAAGCAAGACATGAATAACTTTGTCAACTACTACAATCTCTTCTATCAAAAGAAAAAATGTTCTTTGATGAAAGATTTCTCATTGATTGACTATCTGAAGCACAATGTCAATTATTTCACTCAAGTTGTCATCTTCTTTTGATGAAATCTTAATGAAACTCAATCATTTATCTTTCATCAATGAGTTCAAGCATTCTTTGACATTGATGAAGAGCTTCAGCAGCTTAAGCATCATCAATCTCACTTCATCTTCATCATTATTTCATTCATCAAAGTCAAGAACATTTTTGCATCAACTAGTAATTCTTTGAATTCAAAGATCATCATTTCTGTGATTGTTGTTTCAACAGTATCTTCATCTTTCTCTCTTTCATCTCTTGATGAGTCAATGAATCTAAGCTTCGTTATTGTCATCATTCAAGATAAGACTCTGATTATTTCTGAGATCAAGAAAATCTGCAACAAGTGAAAGCTGTGTTACTACTGCAAGTTGCAACATTTGAGCAAAATCATTAAAAAATGCTTAAATAAAAAGTTCTTCACTCTGCATATCATGAATGTTTACAACAGTGACATCATCAGTATAAATGAAGAAGTCTCGCTGTTCGCGAAAAAAGTTTAGTTTCTGAGCTAAGTCGCGCTCAGAAATTGTCAGAATCGTGTCTAAATGATACAATCAGTGAAGATCAGAATTGATAGTGCTTGATCTTTAGAAATAGCTATAACTGAATATTAAGAATACAGAAGAAGATTGATACAAAAGCTTCTATTTATGTAATGTTCAGAGACTGTGCTAGACTCGAAAGAAATGTGTTTGTGACATGAGAAGAATGTGATGTAGATGAACAAGATGTTGATGAAAGAAAAGAATGTTGAGTCATATCTGAGTCAAACCTGATGCGAATTGATTAAAGCTTCAGCCTTGTTCAGTCTTGATACGCTCGTAATAGAAATCTGTATATATATCATCTTGTTTACTAGTCTCAATCTTTTTACTCTCACTTCAATCATATAAAAAGTTTTCTGCTAAATCTGTCTTGAAACTCTTTAAATTCAATTCAACATTCAAAGATAGTCACATAATAATATTTTGTATTCTACATCAAGCTCAATCTAGAGTTCTCACTCTCGCTCTGATTGATAGTGAAGTCTCTGCTTATGTCTTTATGAATAAATTCTTCACGTAACAACATCATCTTTTCTTGCGTTAATTAACTCACTTTCGCAAACTTTGAGAATTTGATGATCAAGTCACTTTAATCGATGACATTACTTATGTCATCAAAATCACAATGATTCTTGATAAATACATTGAAAAACTATTCTTCTATGTCATTGAATTAAGTCAATATCTCATTGTCATGAGTTTATCATGATTTCATTATCACGTCATTGATATCAATTTTGAACACAATATTCTCATTTTGTCTTTCTTTTTCTATCTTAACCATTGTTATTCATTTCTCATTAAGATCTATGATCTTAATCAACAAGAAGAAAATTTCTCGTTCAAAGTTAACAAAGTAGCTTTCTTTCAGTCTCATTCTCAATTCACTCACAAGAAGCAACTCAGTTCATGAATCATTCACAAGAAGCAATTCAGTCTACAGATCATTCACAAGAAGTAATTCAGTCTACAAATCACTCACAAGAAGCAATTCAGCTTACAGATTGCTCATAAGAAGCAATTCAGCACTCAGTTCACTTGCAAGAAGCAATTTAGTTTCTCATTTACTTGAAAGAAGTAACTCAGTTTTCAGTTCGCTCGCAAGAAGCAATCTAGTTTCTCATTCATTTGAAAGAAGCAACTCAGTTTTCAGTTTGCTCACAAGAAGCAATTCAATTCTCAATTCACTTGCAAGAAGTAACTCAGTTTTTCATCTGCTCACAAGAAGCAATATAATTTCTCGTTCGCTCACAAGAAGTTAATTAATACTCAGCTCATTCATAAGAAACAAACTTCGTTCAGTCTTGTCTCTCATCTGAAACAAGAAGCTTTTAATCATATTCTTCAAGTCATTCAAAAAGAATACTCATCAAAAATCAAGTGTCAAAATTCTTTTCTCTTTAAAACTTCTGTTATCTTTCAAGCAGATCAATTTAATCAATCTTTTATATCACTTGACATAGTTGAGTTGAGAGCTCGAAGCTTTGATCATGCTGTTCATGTCAAAGACATTGAAGTATTTAGCATTACTTTAAAGAAAATTGATGTTTTCTTGAATCTTAAGTCAATCTCATCTTCTAGTCTAGACTCTGATGAGTCAAAACTGCGTTACACGACTTTAACTGTTCATTCAAAGAACAGTTCAACTCTTGCTCAGTTCTCATCTCATTTTCAAGACAGTACATATGATAAGAATCATTATTTGAATCTTCATCAAATGAAAAAGAAATTTTATTTGACTACATTCATGATACAAGAAGATCTTGAAGTTTATTAACAAAGTAAGAACGTTGATTCAATCACAATTCTATCATTCAGATATTTTAAGTTTCTAAATGTCTTCTTTAAGAAGAACGTTGATATCTTGTTTTTGCATCAAGCTCATGATCATGTCATACATCTTAAAGAAGATGCTCAACTCTCAATTTTCGCTTTGTACAACATGAGTCATGATGAAATTCTAGAACTTCGTCGTTATCTGAATGAGAATTTGAGCAAAGATTTCATTCAAGTCAATCACTTTCAGACGATTGTCTCTGTTCTCTTCATCAAGAAACTTGAAGAAGAACTTTGCTTTTGCATGAACTATTGAGATCTGAACACTATCACAGTCAAGAATTGATATTCTCTGTCTCTGATCTCAGAAACGTTGAATCATTTAAGTCGAGCTAAAATCTTTATCAAGCTGAATATCATCTCTGCATTTAATCAACTTCAAATCAAAGAAGAAGATGAAGTTTTCATCATCTTTTGCACTCGATTTGAATTATTCAAGTATCTAGTCATGTTCTTTGATTTATATAATGAGTCTGTCTTGTTTCAAAAGTACATCAACAATACTTTTCGCGAACATTTAAATAAGTTCTGTACAGCTTATCTGAATGACATCTTGATCTATTTCAACAATGAACTTGAGCACGAGATTCATGTCAAGCTCATTCTGCGAAAGCTGCAAGAAGCAGATCTTCAGATGAATATAATCAAATGCAAGTTTCACGTCACTCAAGTTTTATATCTAGAATTGATAATCATCATTGAAGAGATCAAGATGAACTCTTTTAAGATAAACATCATTGTTAACTGACTTATCTTGATTAACATTAAAGACATTCAAAGTTTTCTAGATTTCGCGAACTTCTATAGAAGATTCATCTATGACTATAGTAGAATAGTTACTTCGCTCACTCATCTCATCAGAAAAGATGTACTCTTTGTCTGATCTCAGAAATGTCAGATTGCATTCAACATTCTTAAGAAAGTCTTCACTTTCAAAATTATTCTTCATCATTATAATTTAGATCACAAGATTGTGATAGAAATTAATGCTTTGAACTATGTGTTTGAAGACATTTTCTTTCAGTATGATGAGAATGAGATTCTTCATTCAGTCACTTACTTTTTGAAGAAGCATAATTCAGTCAAGTGTAACTACAAGATCTATGATAAAGAATTCATGATCATTGTTTGCACTTTCAAGAAATGATGATCAGAGTTTGAAGACTTTATTTATTTTATTGAGATGATCACAAATCACAAAAATCTTGAGTATTTCATGTCAATTAAGCAGTTGAGTTATCATTAAGCTCGTTGAAGTGAGTTTCTGTTTAAATTCAACTATCACATCATTTATCATCTCAACAAGATTGATGATAAGTTGAATGCTTTGACACGTTGCTCAGAAGATCTTTTTAAAGAGAAGAATACATTCAATTCTTGACATCAATATCAACATCAGACAATTCTGAAAACTCATGTTTTAGATCTCAATATTATTAAGAATCTCGCTCTTGATGTCTTTGACATCAAAGTCATGAAGTTTCAGTCACAAATCATCGCTTTAGATTCAGTTCAGTTACATTTGTTCTCAGTTATTTCAGCACTTTCGTAAATTCTAGCTCTCATGAATTTAGAAATCAAAAAATTCAACGTTGAAGACGTTAAGTTTCAACTAAATCAAAACACTCTGAATCTTGATGAAGATTTTGCTGACACTTTCACTCAGACATTGTGAAAACAAGTTGAAATCAATGACAAATTCGCAGCTCAGATAATCAAAGCGCTTTACAATGAAGCACAACATCACAACAAGATTTCTTTAATTGAGTGTGAAGAACACGAGAATCATCTGTACTTTCAAGAAAGAAAGTACATGCTCAACTCAAATAAACTATGTCTTCGTATCATTCAGCTCGCTCATGATAATGTCGTTGATGATTATTCAGAAAGAGCAAAAAGCTATGAACTAATCAGTCAAGTTTACTGATGATCAAACATTTATAAGTATGTTCAACGCTTCGTATGAAACTGTTACGTGTGCACACATTTCAAACTCTCTAAACAATAAACTCAAGAATGATTGTATTCTTTTTCAGTTTTCAAACGTTGTTGACGTGATATCTTCATGAATTATGTAAATTCTTTATCGCTCAGTATCTTCATGAATATCACATATAAATATGTTTTAGTCTTCATTGATCATTTTATCAAAATGAGACATTTAGTTCTTATCACTTCTATGAAAGTTGAAGAAGTTATCAACTGCTTTTATGCTCATGTTTGAAAACATCATAATTTACTCGAGTTCTTCATGTCTGATCGAGACACACAATTCATCTTCGATGTCTGAAAGCATATGTGTAAAATGCTGAAGATAGACATTAAGTTATCAACTGTCACGATTCTAGCCTTGTCAGGCTCAGTCTTCTAGCCTTATCAGATCTATTCTCGCTTCGTCATCTTGACTAGTTTCTATTGAGTCTAGCGTCGGCTGAGAAACACACATATGTAGTCAGCTTCTTTCTCGTAGCTATCTTTCTTTCTTAGCATTTATCTTCTAGTTAAATGACATTTCTATCTGACTCGCTCTAGGCAGACCTCTAACATTAGATAAATGCTCATCATCTACTATTCTGCTATCGACGAATAGACGATATGAAACAATCTATTCAGTAAGGAAAATTTGCAAGGAATTCTTCAAATTTGCACCATCATTTTAGATCGCAAGGGATTCTTTGATTCTACACTCATTTTCATCATTCTATTCGCAAGAAATTCTTCGAATAAAGCACTCAATTATTACCTGAAATTCACAAGAAATTCTTTGAATTTTCACTCATCAAAAAACATCAATTCAAAACATCAATCCCTCATCTATTCTTACCTCAACAACTTCTATCTTCTCTCATCATGACACGCGACGTCGAGTCAGTTGAGTCTCGAACAACTCGCCTGCTTAGAAGCACTGTCAATAGAAGAGTTTCACTTCTATTCATCGATGCTTCAGTCGAAGCTGAGAAAGCTGTCATTTCATGAAACATAAACATTGAAGAACAACTGTTTCATTGAGTCAGCAATCAATTTGACGAAGTCATCAATATGCTGAACGAGCTTCGAAGTCAGTGAGACTTGACTCTACAACTCAATGAACACTGACTTCTCGTACAAGACGATCACAAAAAGAGAGCGAAACAACTAGAAGTCGCTTTTGATAAAAACGATGAGCTAGAGAAAAAGATCAATCAGCTACAAGGCGAGCGATTGAACTTCAGAGCGGAACAACGTCAAGCTGATCGATCTATGCCTCGTCAAGATACTCAGCCAGCTGAACAACGAGTCAATCAGAAAGAAGCTTCGATTCGTTGCTCTGAAGTTGAACGAAGCTCGACTTTCGAAGCTCGCTCTCAACGAGAATCTTCTACTCTATCTGGTAACGAAAACGGGAACGATCATCACAAGTTCGTCAAGCTTCCGAATTCACTCATCTTCAT
>JAABUH010001116.1_pt1 | contig 32333 bp, 29 predicted proteins | sample 5559121 | NCBI WGS metagenome assembly JAABUH01 (sample SAMN10711871, study PRJNA513364) | rock metagenome | isolation source: Antarctica rocks | place: Antarctica: Victoria Land, Battleship Promontory nord | collected 2015-12-28
ACTAATAAACATAAGTGAAAGTATCTTTCAACGTTTTCAGCGTTTACCTTACGAGCTTCGAATTCGAATCTACGAAAACGCTTTCGAGGACTCCGATCCCTTCTGGTACGTCGAAAAGGGATACTATTTCGCGGAACCCAAGGAGAAGGACGACAAGCCAGAGAAATTTGATAGATGTGCCCATCTTTATCTTGCGGGTCCCCTCCTCGCATGTAGATATCTCTTCGAAGATGCCTTACCAACTTTCCGCAGAGTCACCGGGATCGATGTTTGCTACAAGGTGTATCTTCGACAAAAGTCTCGACCATCACAAAACTCTTATTGCTGGGACGGGCCTCCGTTCAATCAGCATTCACCTAGCACGACTGGAAGGGAGAACCTTGACTGTCTCTGTCTTTGCCAAACCCAAATGCTCGAACATTTACATGGCAAGGCATGTGGTCACTATCTCGCATGGCCTGGAGGCTTGATCAACTACGCATTAGTTTTAATCGACCCAAGCCCAGAAACGCGGGCTCCGCCGAAGATAATGCTCAGGCGGAGTGAGTGGGAATGCAAATAAAGTGCAAGACCCGCTACTATACAAGTGGTTCAACGTTCAGAAAAGCGATGTTCCGTTCTAAAAATATCAGAATGCGTGAACTGAGGTGAAATGCAAAAGTCTAAACAAGACTTACCTACCATTCATGTATGTGAAACCTGTATCATTTTTTTGAATTTCCTGAGAGCTCATCAAAATTAGCGAATCTTCAAAAAGTGCAAAATAAGAATCGAATTTGTAAAATCAACCTTACTGCTGCCCCCCCAGTGCTTCATAAGGTATGCAGTATATTCAATGCTTTATATGTGGTCTGTTGTAAGCGCCAGGGTTAGGGTCCCATGGTCCCTGAGCCTAACTAATCGAACCATCCAGTTGGCTAAGTGCCAACTGACTTCCGAGCGCACGACGTAGCCACACCGAAACTTCCAGTTGGACCGCTCGGCCAACTGCACGGCAAAAGATAGCAATTGCGCTAAGCTATGCTTAGAACATCCCTAATACCCCCTATAATCAACGAGCCAAGTGATGTACAGGTAGGTATCAAACCTAGATTCGGACCCAAGCATTGATCCGATCCTGACATCTATTCAATGCTTCATATATGGTCTATTCAGTACTTTATACTCCGTATGTGACCTATAACTATTTAGTGCTTCATATAGAGTATCCCTTTGACAGCCACAAAGTCGGCCACCCCCTATGATCTACAATGCTAGTAGGGGGACCCCACCAATGACTAAGTATACGAAACACTTATTTGGATTCGGCGAGTCGGCGACAGCGCGGTCTATTAAGCATCCGTACCCCATCTGGTCAAGCTGCTACCAAATTTGGCCTAGCTGTTGATCATAGGGGGTGGCCGACTTTATGGCTGTCAAAGGGGTATACTCAGTGCTTCATGAAGCGAAAGATTCGCCTAAATACAGGGAGATCACATGATACTACTAGTCTCAAACTAGTCCCGAAATAGGCCTAAGCATCTCATTTCAACACCCGCCCACCCACAACATCAACCGGTTTCTCGCTCACCAGCCAGATCTCCCCCATTTCTCCCTTTCTCTTTCCCACCTTGCGCGCAAGGAAATTGTATACTCCCGGCGTCGGCTTTGTTGGAATACGAGGTCAAGCGATGCCTCTAGCAGGATCGGAGGCGGTGCTTGGGCCAGAGCACCCTATTAGGGTTTGGTAGACTCGTCTGGCATCCGCCTCGCAGCTCGCTTCCATCCAACGACGGGAACGAAGCAGCACATTCAGACAGGACCACCGCAAGCTGCTCTGAGATCCATTCCAATCGCGATTTTAGAATGTGAAGCCAGAACACCTCGCCCCACTGTTGGCGTCCTATGCCTTTGTATGGGATACATATTCGATCAAGGGGAATTCGTTTGTCTCTGGCTGGTTGTCGCTCACTCTCGGGTTGCAGTAACCGTTGGGCTTGGCTCTCTAACGTGGCCAGAGTCTGTTGATGCCAGGCTCGATACTCCCTCTAGTCCTTTAGTTTTGTTAGGTATGCCGTGAGGAGTTGATCTTGCGGATACGATTGCGGCTCTGTCTTGCCTTCCGTTGCGTTGCTGCGCTGATGTTCGCGGACGTCTTCCTGATAAACGCGGAACTCCTGCCAGTCCAGCAGCTCCGCCGCAAACTGCTGGAATTCTTTATCCCACGGATTTTTCAATATTTCTCCTCGTTCTCGCCAAACTCGTCCACTTCCTCATCTCCTTTGTAGTCTTTCGAGCAGCAACGACCACGGAAGCAACCTGAACAATAGCATGACCGTTCATCACCGTCGAAGTATGTATGTCCGCACATCCCGGAGCTCCTCCAGATAGGTCGTGACCGGAGCGGCCTACTCGGTCGGCCACCCAGATGTCTCAAGGCTTCGTAAAATAGCGTCGCTGCGACTTTGGCCCAACCGTTTTCCTCTTCTTCGAGAGTGTCCTCATCACGGACGCGGACTATCGCACCTCTCCACGTCGACCATGGCCACCGTGGATGCCAATCTGGCCTAAACATTTCCGACGTTTTAGCCTGGCTCTGAACGTTGGCAGGCGTGATCTCGTCTAGAAGCGGAAAATGTGCTCACCAGAGTTCCCCGTAGACCTTGCAATGGTTCATGATGAGGGGCAGTAGGGAGCGCATCACCAAGTTGTCTTCCAACAAGGGGCTTAAGGTGATGGCCGTGATATTAGCATCATTGTGCTGTGTACAAGAGATCGAAAAGACTTTTGAACGAGATTCCTTACGCCAATGTCTTGAACTTATCTTCAGTTATGTTCTCGGGATCTTTCAAGAGCCATCTGCGAACGGATTGAATATCAGCATGACCATCTCATGCCCAGTAGATCCGTCTTCGGACAAGCTGCAGTCTTGTACCTCGGTCTCCGTCTGATGATATCTGCCTGTACGTCCAGGTCGCACAGATCCCTAACTCGATAGTCTTCGGGCGGGGGAGGCGGGATGTTGGAAGACAAGCGAAGAAATGGAAGAGGTCTGTTGGGTCTGTTCCTTGTACAAACCCATTCCTCCATCCAATTCTCATAATCCTTGCGCCATGATGATTTGTTGTAGTCACATTCGACCCGATGCAGCTGCGCAATGATGCTGAAAGACATGTGCGGGGATGAAATGGACAGATGGTTGAGGAGTGATGTAGAAGAGACTGTGGCGGTGGTTGCCTCAGTATCTCAGACATGCGGGAGCTAAGCCCCTTCGGGTTAGCGCTTTGCTTACTTAGGAAGCTGCAGCTGCACGGAGCCTGCGTAGTAAGCGCTAACCCGAAGGGGCTTAGCTTCAGCACGTCTGATGGTGAAGGGGACCAGATGCTGACAAAGCAACTTGCCCCCAACCGTGTTCTGTGTACAAGGCGGGTGACAAAAGTCTCCGACCCCGCTTGGTCATTCAACAATTGCTCTGTTTATCGAATCTTTGTTTATCGCAAATTTGATTGAATTTTTTAAAATGCTTTTTTTCTACATTATGATACTTTTTTCAGATTCATTACTATGAATTGTGCGTTGTCAGAAATTGAGAGTTATGGTGTTCGCTTATCAAAGCATCGGAGACTTTTGTCATCATCTTCTTTTCCTAGCTTGGTACAGCACAGTGATAAAGTAACTGTCTGATCCCATGTTGCATTGATAATTATTCAATCGAAAATCTCCAACATGGACAACAGCGACTCCAAACTCATTGCAACAATAGAAGCAGTCAGTCAGGCAGCTCGAATTTCGTGGTCTCAACCTCATGATCAAGACCGACGGCCGCCTGCGCCCTCACATGACGAGGTTCGCGACACTTCAAGCCGAGAAACGACCCCTGCAATTCAATACCTCGAACCTGAAATACAGCTCACCTTCGATAAGATGCCGAAGAACCCGAAGAACGGCTGGGTGTTTGGAAGCGACAAGCGAGAATGTGACGGCTGGCTGGGTGAGCGAGATCAAGGATTCAGTTCTCGACTCTTCAGCATTTCACTGGCTGATCGTGGAGGCTTGATATTCAAGGATTTATGGGACGGTCAAACAACAGTCAAGTACGGGGACAAAAACACTTCTCCTCGCAATGGCTTTACCTGGATGCTCTTCAAAAACTGGAAGATCGAGATTTCAATGAAGCGGGGCAAATTCGAGTTCAAATTCAAGATCAAGTGGCCGGATCGCGAGGAGCGTGGGCAGGGCCAGGCCGAATGTGAGGCGCTCGTCGAGTCATATCTGCAAGAGCATCAGGATGCCATGCTTGCAGCCAGCGACCGATCTCGCTGGGCCTATCTATTTACGGGGCAAGAAGATTGGAAAAGGTACTTTCGGGACGGTTTACAAAGTCATCGATGTGAGCACCGGTCTCAAGTATGCTGCAAAAACACTTGATGATTCCAAGCGACTGAAAGAGGTTATCACCTTGAGCAGGCTCTCCCATGTAAGTGTCATCGTTCGCTTACGGTAGAATAATATCTGACTGGTTCAAAAAGGACCACATTGTAAAGTTTGTGGATTTTTTAGAGGATCAGGCTCTGCTGATAATGGAGTACCTGCCGCTGGGAAACCTATGGGTCCAGGATAAAAAGCATCGGATCACTGAGGAAGACGCTGTTTTTCTCCTTTACCAAGGACTCATAGTTCTCAAACACCTGCATGAGCAAGGAGTGATGCATCAAGACATCACGCCGGGCAACATTCTCGTCCAGTCTCGTGAACCTTTCATAATCAAGCTCGCCGATTTCGGACTTGCAAAGGAGGGTGCCATCATGCAAACTTGTTGCGGAACATATGCATACACGGCCAAGGAGGTGTTTTCGGGGGAGCCTTATAAGCACGAAGTCGACGTATGGTCGTTGGGAGTGGTCACGATGGAATTTGTATACGGTCTCCCTGAGCCTCGGCCACGGCAGGTAACAGATGAGTGGCGGAAGGAGATCATCCGCAGAGCCACAGATTGGGGCGACGAGGGCAGCGAGGATCCTTTGATGGCAGTCCTCGCCCGGAAAATGCTGAAATTGGACTTCGAAGATCGAGCGACGGCGGAAGAATGCCTGACGTTTGGGCGGAAGGGAGACAAAAAGAACGGGATAAAGGGGATTTTTGCCATGGCGATCCCTCAGACCCACAATAACACGCCCACGGCAAGAGAGACCGGTCAGGCTGGTTCGGCACGGGGGATCGGCTCCGCATCGATCTCGACGGAAGTTCCTACTTGCCTTCCCAAAGACGACGATCTTTCCTCGGGATTCTACCATATTGCGTCTGAAGTGACGGAAATTGCTCAGATAACGGATTACGATTTTCAACATGTTCAGATCGAGATCGAGGGTCAGTTCGTGCTTATGCGAAAAGCAGACTCGTTTCTTAACGCAACCCATATCATGAACATTGCTGGAAAGAGTAATGTTCAACGTGAAAGATTGTTGATCATAATTAAGAAACATATGAGCGTTAAGATAATTTTGAGAGGTTGTCGTATCTCGGGCTCTTGGATTAACCTTTCAACCGGAAGAATACTCTGCGAGTATCTTAGCCTGAAGCAGAAGCTAAGGCCATTGTTGGATTATGGATCTAAGGTTGACGAAGGAGATGATGATTATCCGGTTGGATTAAAGAACGGCCTTCGTGCTTATAAGCCACGTAAGAAAGATGGCGTACAGCCTATCGTAAAGAAGGTTCCTAGAGAAGAGCGCTCTGATTACGTGGAAGTTCAGGAATCCGTCAGGATTCGAAGATGGGATCTTAGAGTGAACGGCACTCACATTCTGAACGTCGCCGGCCAGGTCAGACAAGAAATGGTCAAGACTAAAAAGAAGTTACGTAGCGATCAATTTGATATAGTTGTCTGTGGAGATGTTAAAATTCAAGGGACGTATGTAGACTTGAATGTTGGAATAGATTTATGCCGGCAGTACAACCTTACTGAGCTGGAAGACCGCCTTCAAACGTGGAAGCCTGCTGAAAAGGGGCCAACCTTGACAAGTTCCAATCGGCCCGTGGATTCGGTGCCATCGCCTCGACCGGTCTCAATTAGATCACAAGTCTCAACAGAAGGTCGACAGGCCGAGCTCAAGGAGACTCGGGATCGAGCTCAACATTGGACATCGTCGCAGAAGCTAGATTCAGTAGACGATCAGATCCGTGAAGACGACACAGATTCGGCCTCGGACACAGCAGGCTCAGAGTCCTCCGTCAGATTGCATGAAATTGCTTTGATTCAAAATACTCAGTCGCGAGTTCACGAGCCGTCATCAATCCACCAAGGGATGGGCTCAACCAAGTCGCGTTATTCGAGTAATGCAGACTGTTCCCTTTGTGACACTTCAAACTGTGAACATCTACGTATGAGCAATCTGGAATACGAAATCTGGAATTCGCAGTCTGAACATTCACATTTGACCGAGGTAAAGCCAGACCTAAGACCACATAGTTGGGAAACGGCATCGAAATATGCGAGCTCCATGGATTATTCTACTGAATATCCCTTTCTTGAAGACAAGCAGAAATAAAAATTGGTTTGGGAAGGACAAGAGGAACACCATTCGAATAGATGCGCCAAATTGCACCTGGATCCAGAGATACCCGCCTCCTCTCAAGGCCTACCGAAGTTGCTTGACAACCCTTCCAAGATTGACCGGATACTACACGCGCCCAAAGGCCATACCGCACGCGCCATCCCTTTGGCAAAATTGGTTATTTCAAACCCTCGAACCGCTGCCATGTTGCACGGAATCCTTACCTTCAAAGCTCACCAACATTACCTACCTCTATCCTCCATCAATTGCACGCCTACCTAGACCACGATCTCTCTACATCAATCTTGACAATGGGCAAGGCCTTGCATTAGCAATCGACCTGGGCGCATGGGCTTTGGGCTCTGATACCTTGGCACAGGTCTTTCTGAATTAGGCACTTGTTATTGGCTCGGCCTTAGTCCAACCAGGGTTACCCGGCCAGCCCTATCCGTGCCCCGCACTTCGCTCATTCTTCGCTATGAAATGAGCGAAGTGCGGGGCACGGATAGCTTATATGAAGATTACACCAAAATTAGGTGGGGCCGGAAGTTTTCTCCGTTACTATAAGCAGCTTATACTGTAGTGTTTTTGCTCCCGACTGACTTTTAGTGAGGAACACTTCAATTCTTTAGCTATCTTACTCAACACAACACAACCAGAGAGCGGCTAGCACCCCTTTACAAAACCAGCACCGTACCCTAATAATACCTACCTCGTCCGAAATGCCAGCGACGTGTAAGACAGCCTTGATGACTCTAAAATTACTACTTGACTCGCTTCATGAGGGATGGGTTGTCCTCTTCACCCCGCATCCTTTTGCATGATCTCCCGTCGTTATCTGTCAGCCAGAGATCCATCAAACAGTCTTCAGCTTTAGATCTCTTCAAAGGGTCAGAATCAAGCATCTTCCGCAGGAAATAATGAAACCTCCGGATTGTACGGCAACCCTAGGCTATCAGTCCACGTTTGGTCGTTGGTCGAAAATTCGAGGGTCTCGGACAATCTTAGAAAAACGAGAAATTCCATCTCCTTGTCCTCTCTCGTCTTTGATGTGTTTGAATATCGAAGGGTTTTGTTCCATGTGAGCTGGCAGCAAAGCCCTCCAGCGCTCCACACATCAAGAGGAGTACCACAAATAGGAGGCAATCTTCCTTTGCCGTAATGTTGTTTAACCATTTCAACCCACTGATCAGGTCCGTAACCGCTTCTGCTCGACTCTTCGTAACATTCTGGGCTTTGAGAGGCGCTATCCTCCAAACAGGAACGGTCGGTGATCCGCTTGGCCAAGCTAAAGCCTGCCAGCTTGATCTGTATTGGATCCTTCGACTTCAGTAGAACATGATCGAGTTTTACTCCTCGATGAACAATTCCTCGCTTGTGTATATACATGAGCGCTTGAAGTAATTGTCTCATAACACTTCTGGTATCATCAATCCCGAATGTAGTCATCTTCAAGTAAGATCCCAAGTCTTCAAACCTAAGGTATTTCATTACGAGAATCTGTGTTTCTCCTTGGCGAAAGGAGTCCTCGAATTGAATTACACGCCTCTGCAGTATGATAAGTGGGTGGACACATGAATGTATGCAGAGAAACTCACATGCTTGTTTTTGATTGTTTGTAAGACTTGAACGTCTGACCTTTCTTGTTTGGGTGAATTGGACCATTTTCCAGCAAAGAACTGTCGATCTTTTTCAAGCAGCTCTATTCTTCCCTTATCGCCCGAGCAGATGGTACCTATACGACGATATATGCCGAGGTGCTTCACCCAAGCAGTATGTGACTGGGTTGAAGGTGGCATCGCCTGCTTTCTGACAGGGGTTTTTGCTCGATCTTCTCGTAGTCTTCTCATAGAGTATTCAAAGTCTCTTTGACGGCCACCACGCCAGGGCATACGGATGTGGAACTCCACGTTGCCGATCCGAATTCGTGTATTGTGTTCTATCTTAACGCTGCTCTTCTCAAGTAGCACATCATCGACATATGTCCCATTTGTTGACTGGTCCAGCAGTTCCAGGGCACCTTGGTCATCGATGCGGATAAGACAATGGATTTTGCTGCTGGTAGGATCGTTGAGCGTAATATCCGCAAAACGGCGCGTCCAATATTGAGGCTGGTCTTCCTGGCCTGAATCTTGAATGCGAAAACGACTTCGGCGTGAGTGGTTGAGTTACAGTTTCGATCGGCTGCCAGGATGAAGTGACTATCACTGCTGAAAGAAATGACATTAGCTATCAAGTTTCTGTTCCGTGGATCCTCAATGATCTGTTTTCTGCCATCACCACTTGGTTGAAGCCAGACAATAGAATCGAGATTGAGAGTTTGAATATCTAGTTCATCATCTGAGTCGTATTCGTAATTGTTCATAGTCTTGACCGCTTACTTTTTCAAAGGAAGATGTAGATTATTGATGATCTCTGGCAAGTGTATAAAAGATAGAATCCGGAGCGCTTCCCATTTGTAGAGTACTGGGGGACCGACTTCTGATCGGTGGGGTACTCGTGCCACCGAAACAATTAATAGAACATGGGAATCTGGTTTCAAGTCGTTGATGTTCTATTAATTTTTCGGCGGCACGAAAGCCAATAAAGAGATCTTGTATATCTATTTAAGGTGTCCTCCGACTTGCCGATACTGTAGAGATTATGGCGAAACGTCCTCAGATCCAAACAAGCAAGCACACTTCCGTGACTCCTTGTAAAACTCGTGACTTTCCTTACACGACGACAATCTGTGTTGAACTGATAGGAAGAAAGCTGTTGGAGCGTAAAGATTGGCCGATCCCACATCGAGGCAACGGTAACACGCGATCAGATCACCACAGGAAAGACAAACCACGGCGGACGACGCAGAGCCTTGGAAAATTGCTTTGACGCCTCGTGTAGTAGTGAGAATATCTCTGGCAGGTTGCCAGCAAGATCTCAGGCAACGATGTATCGTGTGGGTTGCAAACCCAAAAGCTCCACCAAGAAGAAGTTCTCGAAATCCCTCCTCGAAACCACTTCCATTGCCAAATGTTTACGGTATAGATCAGTAAATCCTCAAATTCGAAGTCGTCTCTATCAACGGCCGTTTTAAAATATTTCAAGGACTGTGCAATGTAAATCAGAAGTAATTCACTTCCTTTTAAGATCGTCGACTAATATTTCCCCATGTCAGACTACTGCCCCTTTCGCCTTTCAGAGTGGGCTTCCCAGAAGTGACAGCATTCACATCCGGCATACACGATTTCTCTACGCTCCACACTTACTAACACCTCTGTCTTCTATAAATATGGAGCACAGGAATCCACTGGAGTCAGGAGAAAAATTTAAGGTAGATGTGATACCAGGCGGCAGCGATCATATCCCCATCAATACCCCCTCAAACTCCTTCAGCGCGACATTCCAAAAGGGACCGCCCGAGCGTTCTAGAGTAGTCTGACGATCATCCTCCTCACGATCATCATTGGGATCGAGAGCTTCGGGGAGCTCGGCGCAGATTTGGGAACGAAGTTTAACTAAGGAGGCGGCGAGCTTGAATTTGAGCGAAGCGGGCAGAAGGAATTGTAAGGGTACAAGGTCTTCCGATGATGAGGCATTCCAGGCATATATACGGAAGTACTCAGAATGCTCAATAGTTTTGGCAATTGAGCAAACTGAGCAGGAGTGTTTAGGATGCTCAATGATTGAGCAGATTGCTACACACCTACATCTATACCAGTCACAATCGTAAGCATTCTGCCGAAGCATAGAGCCTCATAACAGTCTGAAGCCTACTAACCCTTTTCACTACGATACTAACATACCGTAGCTAAAGAAACCACAGAAACTGAAGAGACCTCCCGCAAGCCCCTTTCCAAGTTGAACTTTTCGCTTTATGAAGAGCTGCAGAAACACGGCGATTCAGTACACCCAAGACTGTCTCCACCCTGGCCTTGGGGAAGAGCTTGAAGAGAGAGTTACCAGCCCTTACGCTCACCACATCAATCGAAGTCGATCACATCAAACCAGTCAAGGTGAAGCGAGCGAAACCACGCTGGCGGCACGAAACTCACGAGCGAAGTGGGAGGAGCACAAAGAATTATTGGAGCCAGAAGCCGAGAGGTTGAGAAGAGAGCGGGATCACTAAAAGAATCTGGCAGAGCAATTGGGCTACGAGGGCCCGGGCCCAGTGAAGTTGGTGACAGTCAAGGTGTGCCCCCAGTAGCAGGAGCAGGAGCAGGAGCAGGAGCAGGAGCAGGAGCAGGAGCAGAAGTAGAAGCAGAAGCAGGAGCAGAGGAATAACGTGATATTTACAACTGGTCAATCAGGGCGAGGCATGCGTATCAGAAGGGCCCCAAAGAGGTCTTATTAGCTACGTTCATTTAAAACAAATCGTTTAGCAATAAAATATGAAATGTGGGGGTTCAGCCCTATAGGGCTGGACGACTGCTATGTTCAGGTCCTTCCTGCAGCGGGCTGGATTGCTTAAGCGTTGCCGGGCTTGTTCAGGTATAGCTGGCTTATGCTCTCATACAAATAATCCTTGTTAAGAGGCTTTTTGCTAATGCAATGTCCAGTCCGCTGCAGGAAGGACCTGTAGGTGAACGCTTCTAGTGCTATAACACCATGTTATAGCAAGTTGCCTATTTGACATACTCTCCGTACCCAAGACAAATAGGAATTTTTGCTACACACACACTTGGTCAGTCGCCCAGCATGGTGTAGCACCTGCCGCACATGATTAAACCAAGGCGTAATAAATTGTTCCTCGGCTAAAATGTCGACATCGCACGGTTTCAAGATCTCCTCTTCAACGACTGGCGTTCAATGCAGCGCAACCCGAACAGTAAGTCAAGTGGCATGATATCTCATTGTCTTTCGTAGGTCACTGCTGACCGCTAGATCAAATCTGTTAGCCACTATCATGACAATCGTACTCGAAACGCTGGCCGTGGTGGTACGATAGATACGCAACCACCAATTCCTCGTTAAACATTACAAAAATTCCAAGCCAATGGCTCCTGGCATGCGATGGTATATTCTGGGTTTCTCACGGCGGGACACCAGCTACCCAGCAGCGATCTTGTTCCTGCATCGATAGTGTGGTGATTTGTTGGTGGTAGCCTAGCGACCAATTGATGATATCAAGCTCAGTTAATTGTGCCCATTTGGTTCCTGATTCCTACTTCTAGGTCTCGTCCTCCTCAAATGCTCCCTAGTCTAACTATGTTTTGCACAAACGGCGGGATAAGAGGGAAGATAGGATTATACAGATGGCTTATACTTGGGACTGGAGGGGCATGACTACGACATGCATACTAAGGTGGGTAATGCAATACTGATGCCCATGTCTACGATATCAATTAGCTGACGGAGATGACTCGACTGCCAGACAAGGATTGGAGATAAGAGTCCTTTATTCACCAACACTGGACGCGCAATCCAACCCCTCCAGATACATCTTCATGGCCAGCATGGCATCAAACCCATTCTCAGAGCATGATGCCAACGTCCTCGATAAGGTCAAGCGTCGTGCACATCGACTGGATTATGCTTTTAATATTTGCGGTATAAGACTCGGCTGGGGCAGTATTATGGGGTTTATACCTGCGGTGGGCGATCTCTTGGACTTTTTCATGGCCGGAACGGTCATCCATCAGGCCGGGAAAGTTGATGGGGGCTTGACAATAAGCGTCCGCAGAAAAACGTGGTTGAACGCCCTCTTCGATTTCTTCATTGGTGTCGTACCCTTCATTGGAGATATTGCAGACGTCTTATTTCACAGCAATCGGAGAAATGCTGTCGCGCTCGAGCGAATGCTCCGGGAACGCTATCAAAAAGACCTTCCATGATATTGAAGTATGTAATCGACATGACCTAAGCAGACCCAGATACCTATCGACCAAGCTCCCAAATTATGTCCTAGTGTATTCTCTAAGCATTTGCGGAAACTGGCTGGCGAAGAATATTAAAACATTACAGTCTATTCACGTTTGGCGGTCTTGGCTGAAAAGAACATATTGGATAAGAAACATCTATGAAAGGCACGCCGGAAGGAGGCCAATTTTTAAGGACAATGTTCTGGATCTAAGCCGCCTTCACCCCCATATGAACAGACCCTGTAATTGCTGTATCTGTGGATAGATTTATGTATCCATTGCTGTTGTCATACTCTGAAGCAGATAAGAAATACCCCTACTCCCAGTTGTAATCCCAAGTCGACTTATTCCCTTCCGCTAGAAAGTCTGGTAGCTGATCCGACGCGGCGTAGTTGTAAGACTTTCCACCAGCACCTAGCGCAAGCGGTGAAGGGGAAAGGAACAACTCGGCACGTCCTCGGACCTGGGCACGGGGACGAATGTGCAATCTCTATGATGAATGTCGCAAACGACGCATTTCTTTGCATCGTATCTTCCGTTATTCGGTAATGGCCTCCAAAACCCAACATTAGCGGTGGATACAGCAAGTCCGCAAGTATACCTTATATATATCACAAGCTATTTTCGCTCTCTTTCGCTTCAAAGGTTTGGTGCTTGGCTGAGGGTTTTCGTTGTCGAGCGATGAGCTTTGCGTCGGCGCCATATTATCATATACAATGCCATCAAAAGCAGGCCTTCGAGCCTATACCATGTCAGAATCTTTCAAAATCAGCACCACACCAGCAAAGATGGCGTGAGTGAGAGTAATAGAAAGAAATTCTCGCGGTCCTTCAGCCTCATGATACGCAACCCACTTAGGCTTCCTTGCTAAATAGTAATTGTGGGGCGAAACGCACAGCCCAGCACCAGAGGTAAGGAAGTGATGAGCTTTCCCTGAAGCCCCTGCGAGTGCACGTGCAACCGGCGACACATTCTTGGGCCGAATTTCCATTCCCTTTCAACCTCCTCACTTCTCATCCTTCTCGCCCTTGATGATCAGAACCGGTCGCTATCCGGATCTCAACCCCTCCAATTAGACAGCATCAAAGAAAATGAAGTTCCTCATCGCAACACTGTTCTTGCTTGTTTCCTCCACCACGTCCTCTCAGGTAGTTCATGATGTCTCACCATCTCCTCAAGCTAGTGGGAGTGTACAGGTTATATCTTATATGAAAACCGACACATGGAGTCTTGGCAGACCACTCATATATCCGAGCTCGATGGAAGTCTTAATCGTCGATTCAATTGATCAATATGCTGGCCGGCAAGAACAGAGAGAAGATATATCAGCAGCATGTGCAGTGGTTAGAGACAAATTTCTCGATTGTACAAGTCTTTATGGCTGGTCAAGCTCCGGCTGGCGACAGAGGTAGGGTATTGCGGACGAAAGTCTTAAACATGCCTGCAATCTATTTAACGGTAACCCATAGTTCGCAAAGTCGCAATTGTAGCTGAGCAAAGAGTCGTTGGGGTAGGAACTCTAGTACAGCGCTCTTGTACTGTAGGTTACTGTGCGGGGACGGGCCGAGAAGCCACTGAGCCTCGTCACTCCTAAAGAAAGTTCAATAAACTCCAGTGAACTTTGTGGATAAGGTCAGCAATTCCACTACATCATACTTACCTAGGCCCCACTGCGACTATTGCCAAACTCAAGCACTGCAATCCTTGACACTGATACTGAAAACCCTGTACGAGTACCGGGCGAGAGTAATACATATAGGGGTCGGTCTATGCATGGACAGAAGAGCTGGGACAAGGTATACCATACCACCAAGCCTAGCGAAGATTGAAGTGAAGAGCTGAGGATACTGAAAGATGCCATGGCAACGAGGGTCGGCTTTTTTCGACTGAGGACGAAGTGAGATTGCTCAAAGAAACCCACGACTAAGTAAAGCTTCCGTTCACTGTAATTCTATTAGTCAAAAGTCGGAATCTATTGGCTGACTATCAACGCTTCGTATTGGGTCCTTCGATGTGTTGGAATACGAGGTCATATGGGGCATTTAGTATATGGGGTTGAAGCTGTTAGGAGTCTATCTAGGAGCGAGCAGGTGAAAACTCTACTAGCGGGCCCCAGCCCTACCAGCCCTATGAGGCGAAGGTTACCAACTCCCCTATTTCCAACACGGTGTTGGCTTTCACACAAGTTATTCAGATCCGTTCCTACTTTGATGCAAGACGAGGGGGATTTTCGCAGCCACTTCGAGCTCCGGGACATGGGACGATTGTTGCGAGGATTTGGCCAAGGAACTTAGGCTTTAAAGGTTCCGGTGCAATCACATGGGAGGAGACAAGAACATCAAATGGGTCGATAAGGAAACCGCAAGAAGGAAACAGATGACATGCACGAGTCGAGGCAATCGGACTTGATATATGTGTGCTCTGAATCTGCGTTATATACGGACTCAAATTCCAGCACAGCGTCGTCCTTTGCAACGCTTGGCTAAGACGGTCACATTATTCTCCATCACGAATTTTTCTTTAGCCGTCACCAAGGAAACTCAAATAGGCAGTGGGCCGAGGGCCCAATTCCTAGCTGACACCGCATGCGCACCTGCAACTGCATAAGAACTTGAAACCCCCCTCGAACCAGGCCTGGTGGCAGATGTGGAGTTCGACAAAGCGTGACGACCCATTCAACGGCGTTTATGGCATTCCTCTTGTGTTTTGACTGTCCCTATCCACGGAGCGAGATAAACCCCATTGACAAGCCATCTCCTCTCTCAGGAGAACAGGATGCCAAACCGTATTGTTTCCTTGAGCCTCTGGTCATCCATATTGTAAAGTTCGAAAGGGGTGACCAGAGCCGTCCCATCACAAGGAGTCGTGATCTCCACTTTCAGTAGCTGAGATTCGAAGCCCAAGCAACAAAGTACTCCTAAAACTCCCTCCTTCAGATGGCCCCCTACCCACTGAGAGGTCAAAGTCTCCATCTCTTCTTCATCTATCCTCCGCAGACAGATCAGTATGTACATCACAACTCGATCGCCCTTCAAGACGATCATCCCGCGACGGGTTCGATCGGCGCCATGTTCTTCGTCCCTTAAGACGTAGCTGTCACCCAGCACACTCGTAATCCGAGTCTTCCAATACTGCCAAACAGCTGTGAATATTGCAACAGCCAAACTGGCAAAGACGTGATTGACTGTATCAGCACTGAGTTAACGTCTCTGTCTCGTTTGTGTCTTGAAAGTCTTACTAGAGAGCAACAACATCATCTTGGCGTGAGTCCTCAATAAGCTCATTCTTTCCTCCACCCGTAACCTGTCGAGAGTCAGACTCGTCGATGTCAGTGGATTGATGTTGATGGGCAATCAATGCCATATGTAGTCCGGCAAGGACGTGGGGTCAATACTACATAGTATTGATATGGGTTATGGCTTAAGAATATACATCGCTCGATTGTTTTAGCTGCTTTGCCCATTGCAGTAGGTGGTGGCCTCGGTCTTTTTTCGGAGACGTACATGACCACATATGCAATGCGGGTTGACCCAATCGGCATCAATTCCTGGCTGTTGAAGTCGGTATGGATCTCTCAGCCGTGTGCGCAGTAATGTGTAACCCAAGCTCTTATCCATTCCCTCCAAGCTCTTTAGTGACCGCCTACCAGCGTGGAGATTGCATGCTCAGGGCCTGTCACAACGTCATCGACTGCTGCCCCAAGGCTGATATTTCAGGCATTTAATTGATGCCAAAGTTGACTCTCGTATCCACGATGAGGATGCAAGGGGAGTACAGGATGTCCCGCCCGGCTCTGGTGTCGAAACCGCGGCTCAAGAAATTGAGAGATCGGTTTAAGTCACTATCATGGTCGTCGTCGTCATCAGCAGAACGCTTGAAGGAAGGGGGTTTGTGTAGAGTTGGCATGAGGTAGATGAACTTACAGGGTAGCGCAAAATTTCAGAGGGGAGGCTCGAGAAAGTCGTCTGCGGTAGGCTATACATCAGGCAATACCGTTCTCCCTGAGCTTACAATTATCCATTTCCTTCTAGCTTCCTTCTTAAATGTGCGGCAGCTTCAACACGGCGCAAAATACAGAGTACCAGCTTCCGTGTTCGCTCACGTTAGAGACGCGCCAACTTCATGCTGTTTTCATGTCGAGAATTGCTGCCCAGTCTGAACTGTGCTATCGATATGCAAAGACCTAATGATTGTAGGCTAGACCCGAGCCCGCCTGGTGCTCACGCAGAGGTAGAACTAGTACACAAAGGAAACATGGTGCAGGATGCAGGCGGTTGATCTTTCAATGTGATAATGTAACAGGGATTGGGACCAATACACCTTGAGACCCGTGATGCAGCGCTCGGGAAAGTCTGCTCATGCAAATTGCCGATAGAATCAGACAGATAAGGACTTCTAGACCGGGGAACTTCACCCCTTATATTTACGTTGAAAGAGTTTTCTCACGCTCGATCGCCCGTTTCCCATATCTCGCTGCAGAGACCGTTGATCATGGATCTAAGCTTTTTGGCTTCACTCATCAGTGCATATTTTGTTCGCATCTTGACCAATTTTCTAATAACAGCCATTCCATCTTCCGACCTTTCGCAACTGATCCTTTTCGTAGTCATTTTAAGAGAATTATTGAGGATAGTTCCCACTCTCGGAAATTTGTATCGAGCCTTGCTCAAATATGGTACATGTGAGATGCACTTTGAGCGGGGCGACGAGAATTACACTTACATGCTGAAATTCATTGAGGGAATGTTCAGATCGAAGCATTACTGTCTTTCTCTTATCGCCACAGTCGGTGCGGAGGATTGTCATTCGGGGCCTCAGAGTACGCTTCAGCCAACCAAGGATCCTCAGACTGGCTACTTCAATTACAGAAACGTGAGAGCACCCACAGTCTTTCAGCCGTATGATGGTCACCGTTGGTTTTGGTATAGCTGGCGAGTATTGATGTTCAAGAGATCTCTGAGACCGGTCCAGATATCAACATTAGGAGTGGAGCCAGGGCCAGAGACTTTCAGCATTTCGGAGCTCGGTTGGAGCAACAAAGGTCTCAAAGGCCTTTGCGCAAAAGCTCGGGATAAATATTTCAACGAACAAGAGCAGATTACAGCGATATATCGTCCCAAACTAAAATCACAACGTGTCAAAAGTAGTTATCCATGGGATCTAGCAGACGAGAAGCCATACAAGCGCATCGACACAGTCATCTTAAACGAACTTGAGAAGAAAACATTCCTCGACAAATTAAATGACTATCTAGACCCGGAATCTCCCACTGCGTATGCGCTTTGCGGCCGTCCCTATCGACTAGGCGTGTTATTTGAGGGACCCACTGGTACAGGAAAGTCCAGCCTTTGTGAGGCCACTGCCTGTCATTTCGGGCTCCCCATATACTATATTTCGCTGGGAGATAGGAATCTCTCAGATGAAGATCTCATGCTGCTCTTTGCGAATGTGCCAAAGCGCAGTATTGTCGTACTTGAAGACATCGACAGCGCAGGCCTAAGTCGTCAGATCCGGAATAAGAACAACACAGGTCCCGAAAGTGTCTTGGAAGGCCAAAGGCCCTGGAATACGGTAACTGAGGATGACCATGTCACACTCTCGGGACTCCTCAATGCCCTTGACGGCGTTGCGGCCTCAACTGGTAGAGTGGTGATCTTGACGACCAATCATCCTGAAAGACTAGATGAGGCGCTCATAAGACCAGGCAGAATCGACATCAAAGTAAAATTTCCATTGACCAGAAGACGTGAGATGGAGAAGATGTTCGAATTGATGTCTCGAGCAAAACGCCGTGCAGACTCCAACACTGTGGAGCCGGAGAAAATCCAAAAATTGGCCAAACAATTTGCACAGCAGCTGCCGGAGAATGAGTTGTCAGCCGGTCAACTTCAAGGATATTTGATAGAGAGGATGAAGGATCCCCAAAGAGCGGCGGAAGAAGCACATGTATTGTGTGAACAAGGGATGAAGGCGAAGGAAGCAGCTTGATCTAGATTGGCGAGTATCAGTTATAGTGAAATGCATGAGATTCAGAGCATCGACTGCTACTTCAGTGCTCTACATGATTGTGGCTTTTCGTTCATGGCAATGTACCAAGTGTAGATAGTTTGTCAGAATGGTACCAGTGTCTTCAGCTATCCAACCGCGCGCCCCGTATCCCGTTATAGACGAGCAGTGAAATCCCGTCAACCACGCAAGCTTCATCGCTCAGACGTACGGTTCATTTGACTGCTGACATGATACTCATCGCGCATCACCATTCAGAATGGTTCCTGTTCACCATAACATGCTTACATAATCGCTGAGATAAAGACGATTATTACCAAAGCTCTCGCTTGCACATGCGGAAAGCCATGTAAAGATTGTACTCCTTGTCAATGTTGGAATAAGAGGTCACATGGGGGCATATTGATATTTTGGTTGTTGCTGCTCGGAGGCTATCTAGGAGGTGGAAGGTGAAAACTCTACTAGCGGGCCCCAGCCCTATGAAGCGGAGGTTACCAACTCCCCTATTTCCAACAGTCAAAGGGTCGTTTCTGCGCTCTGTTACTAGTTCATCAACTGCAAAAACCCAGTCAAAATTCTCATTCTATATATCCGAGTCATCGCCAAGATTCCCTGATGATAGAGGCGGCTCCAATACCGGTAAGAAGATTTGTCAAGTCCGTGATCATCGTCGCTCTGGCCGCTGCGTTGGCGTTCCTGTTGTAATATCGGCGATAGGGAAGAGGTGCTGAGGCAGCAGGTGGATGGGGGGTTTTTTACCCTCCGATGGCGGACTTGGGGGTATGGGGCATTAGAGGTGTTGTTTGGCATTCGGGAAGGGTGTGAAAATTTGTGTGGGTATCTAGTGTTAGCTGACATTGACAGTGATATCCGTGATACTGCAGCATTTCTATATGGATCTACAATGTTGTACTTTCGCCTCTTTGCAAAGCAACTAGATAAATTGGATTCTTGCTCATGCTAAAGCAACCCTGCAAAAGGGGTATCTCAGAGGATGAATCACCCAATACCGCGCTGACTAAGCCAACCCATCTTACCAAGATCCACGATTTAAAGTCCCCTACCTTCTCCCCTCGCCCCGAAGAATTGTGGGAATTCTATCTTTAAGGAGGCGGCTGGACAGGCGGTTGTGATGACTGGAAGGCTTCAACCTGGTGGGGAACTTTGAAGTCCTCTCTCGATAGCCTCGAGTGAATTGCAGGCCACTTCTTATTTTGTGCTCTCTTCTTCAGGAAGGTCTCGATGTCCGAGCTTCCTCGATTACGTGCTTTCTATTACGATAGTCTATTGCTGTGAATGGAAGCCCTTGTAAATTGGTGGCGAAAGAGGGTACGAAGGGGTAGGATGACAGGAAGAAGATGTGAGTTCGATGTTAAAAGTGGACGGGCTACTCGAGTGACGGGATTCAGCCACAAAGGGAAGATGCCAAAACCTTCAAAAAGGTACTGCTGAAGAAATTCAAGAACAAGAAGGCCAAGCTTGTAATTGGCTTACAGACACTCAGGTGGAATCTCGACACCTTTTCATCTAGTGCATGTAATCTTTCGCGATTGTTCAAGGTGAATAATCTTGCTACAGATCGCCACCTATCCATGTGATGAAAGGAATCCGTTCGTGAATGGAACACTGCAGTACCGGCATATGCCTGGAATCTATCTGTGCTATCGATATGGTACTCTGGATCGTCGCAACTGCATACCAGGAATCCCCATTAGGAAGGAATGAGCAGAACTACCTACGTAAATCCACCTTTGAGGAGCGGCTGAGGACTACTTAAGGATAACAGCGACAACTCAGAGGAGGGTGAGAAGAAACGTCACCACGGAGGCTCGCCTAGACCTTGACGCTCTGTTTCTTGTCACAAGTAGAACATGACGCAACGTCTAATGAACGCCCTTCGGCGTGTCTTGACAACATCATTCTTTACTTGATGCTACCCCTACCTTTGGGCAGTCCTTTTCTATCGCGCTTTCATTCTACTATTACGGAGCAGTGGGACGAAAGAGGTTCAATGGCATGGGAAGCCGCCGCGTACTACTGTGGCATGCAAATTTGTATCAATTATGTATAAAGTAAGGTCATCTTCTAGATCTGCATCTTAATATGATTCATGCCCACAAACTTGACCATGCAGGCACTTCTAGGTCGTGAAGCTCCACTTAACATTATGGTAACGGCCGGTGTAAATAGTCGCGCCGAGGTCAGCAAAGAGATGATCTGAGAGATCGATGGATTGGCCATCGCACGCGGGGCATTTGCCGACGAGCTTGCCGGTGGCGGTCTTGCCATAGAGTGTGATGGTGGCCATGCGGCCGCAATAGGGGTTTCCGTTCGACTAGTCGCCCATCATGCCTGCGGAGGAGATGACTTGGATGGTGAAGAGAAGAGGATTGTTGGATGGATGACTCACCATGTGCAAGAGCAAAGACATTCTCATAAGTGCCATTGTTAAGCCATCCGCAAGAGCCAAAGCCGCGCTTCATGAATATCTCGGGAGTGAGTCCGGCGGTGGTATCGTACACCGTGATGTCGCCGGAGCAGGTGCCTCCAATTTGGCCGCATGCGCCACTGCCGGATGCATTTGAAGTGCTGGGAGCTTGAGTGGAGGCTGAAGCTGAAGCTGTGGGTGAAGCGGCGGCAGCGACTGTAGAAGCTATGTATGGGGCGGGGGTTGCAGGCGTAGGGCTTTTTTCTAGCAAGGGTCTGTCATGAAGTACCTCAGGATCCACCGGCCCTTTTGCCTTATGAACCCACAGGAGAAAAAGCTAGGCATTCGAAGGTAAGTAATTGAACTAGAACTTTAGGGAATACAAATTCAGCCAGAATAATCCATTCGCTCCAATCGAACTACATTAAGCATAGATGTGCTTCCGTAAATCGCTCTGGCGATGCTATCTAGCTGCCCTGACCCAGTGGAACATGCTGAATACACTGACTATAGCCATTCCAGCGCCTCCGAAACTGGAGCGGTGGGTGGCGGAGATAAGATCTTGGGATAGCGCTGAGGTCGTAGGTCCAGCGGCCAAGCCAAGGGGGAACGAAGAGGAGAGTCAGGATAGAAATGCGAACCCCAGCAGACCCCAGTTTTGTGGTAATATTGCTGCTTCGACATATACCTCCTTCCACCCCTGTGCCTGTTTCAAGCACACTGTTCTTCATGCCCTTCTCATTTCACGCGATAACGAGAGACCTGCTTATTCAATTTGTTGCACTCTTTTTATCATCGCACTCACTTGCGTCTTGGTTCCCGTCCTTGATCATTCAACGGACTGCTGGTCCAGTTGTAGAAGGAATCTGACCTATTGGTTGATATATTTCTATCTTGATAAGCGATCCCCAATCTAAGAAGCAAGGGGGGACAAGCGCCAAGAAGCCTCCTGACTGGTTGGCCTGTCATTCCTTTGGGAAAGCTCGACCCAAATGGAAGTAGTGATGATCTTTTGTCGTTGTCGCTGATTTCAAATATTGGTGTTATAAGACTCTGCCGGTGCTCGGGTAAGTTCGAGCATTTAGCCATGTTACATATAGGCTCCGGTTCCCCGTTTTAGAGCCAGTAGATCTAGGGCATCCTAGTAGTGACAATTTGTCAGCTAACCCAAAAACACCAATTTCTTTAACACGTTAAGGAAACAGAGGATTTTTGGCTAGCGTATCCACTTAAGATATGCGCGTCTTGCATATGCGATAACGGTTGGTATGTGTTGGTTCCTAGGGCTTGCAGTAGCCATTGTGCGTGCTTACTAGAACATTGCTAAATTCATTTTTACTAAGGTATTAGACAATTGATTCTCTAGAACGCATTCTTAATGCCCTTAGCCAGGGCCTCTCAACGAATCCAGAGCTCTCCAAATCGTTGTCTTTCACCTTGAAAGCCAAAGTATCGCAGTCCACCAGGCGCACGTCCAAGGTTTTTGCGTGGAAATCTCCAGACGAGACGACCATAGACCATTTGAGCCGAAATTTCGAAAAATGGTCAAAAAATCCTTTCACCTTCTGGGAACAGCTGCCGGCTCCACAAGCATTCAATTACACCGATAATCCACAGTGCCATACAGTTTTGAGCTGCTTGCAACTTGAGGAGCAAGACGCCCACTCACGAATTCTTCGAAGACTTTATTGTCTTCTTCTCTATGAGCTTAGTCGGAGCTCTAAAGCTCTTGATCAAGACACAATTGTTTCTTTAGTCAGCGCGCAACGTTCTTGGCAGCTGATCTCAAATATTACCAATCTCCGGGATCGAGTGGACGCTCTCACTGCAGCAGGCTCCAGGTACGCCAGAATCGCAAGTGCATTGGGACCTGGAATGCTGTTTCTTCTTGGCCAGGACATCGCAACTTCCGTGTAAGTATTCAACGCTTCAGTGTGTTTCGCACTAATGAAAAATAGATGGGAACAGCGGCTATCGAATGACAAACTTGATCGTGGAATAGAACATTTGAAAAGTGTTGTTCCTACAGCTACCAAATCTGTAGAGTATCTGAAGCTGGGGGATATCATTTACAAGACCAAGATAAGTGGTAAGATATTTAAATTTCCGTGCGGAGCTTAGCTAACAAGGATATAAGGAATATGGATCAACGATGGAGCAGGTATAGAAATTATCAAGAAACGAAGGAATAAAACCCAGCAATCATGCCAAAAGCGTGTATGCACAAAGAATGTTCCGCAATCTGCCGCTTCAACAGAACATCATCAGCAGTCATCCATTCACCTGCATGAAACAGAGCCGATACAACATCAACGGCATTCACTTACAGATCCACATGTTCCACTTTCATCACAGCAGCCGGAGCAAATAACTCACCAGGCAAACACGCAGATGGATTGGAGTGCATCATCAAAAAGACCATCCGATGCCATTCAAACCGAGAATTCCGACGGTGCCAGCGATTTCAATACTGCCTTTGATGCTAATGCGCAAATCGGGAATTCTGCCTACATCAAGAACGGCTACTTCGATCCTGCCTATCTCGGTCCCACCTGCCTCTCAACCCCTTATTTCGAGCCCGCGTACTTCAACTTCGACAGCAACTCTTAGTTCTGAATGTTAAAGACAAGGACGAGTATCAACCCCCCCCCTTTTCCCTGATGAAATCTTTGCTCTTCGTCACCAGAGAGCAGCACGCTGTCCCCCTGTTGCATTGTCTCGGGGCTATCATTGCTCCACGATGGCAGCCCATTGTCCTTGCTCAAGTCCTCAAGTGCTATGAGAACCACGTACTTGCCGGGATACTGAGGTCGGATAGGTCCAGACTTGGAGAGCTGACCATACACTATGGCATGCTGTTCGGGTTCGGCGCTTTTTCCAATTCTAGCCTGGATTTGTAACATATTCTCAGAACTCTGAAAGTAATTAGAGACTGTTCTTGCATTTGCGTGAAGAGAAAACAACGTACATCTAACCAGGAGGTGGTAACTGCTTTCGTTTCTGCGGTTAATGTAAGGCCCAGCAGCGGTATCTCTTTATGGGTCGAGTTTCGGATGTCAGCCAAAGAGCGCAGGGAACTCGCAGTAGCCCATGCTGCAGCCTTGACGGAAATGGTTGCCATGATATTCAGATCGAGAAGGTTACGAGAAGATTGACATAGTGGGGTATCTTTTGGCGGGCTAGACCCATTGAAACACGTGATAGTCGGATAATTTAGATTGCGAAATAAGTGCCAAAAGAAATTAGGTTCCCCATGTGACCTAAGTAGCCTACTGGAGCTGTGCGGCATAAATCAGGTCACATGTTTTCCCTCTCCTTAACTTCCTTTCAAATGTCACACCAGAGTTCCTTTGACTTTATTCTGCATGAAAGACAGTGCACGACTGTGATCTCGACAAGTCCCTCCCGATAAATTCGTCCAAAGTGACTTCGTCCTCTAAGGCTCTCGAAAACGGATCCGCTCCGGTCTTCTACGCATACCCGGGGCAATGCTACAAGATGAAACTCTTGGTACAAGATGTTAAAGTGGGCTTTAAATGCCCGCGATCAAGGAAGCAATTGAGGGTTTCGTTGTCGCTGAAATCGAGCCGCTTCAAGCCGACTGTTAAGACCCTGCTTAGAGGTTTGAAGTGGAAACAGCAGGGTCGTAAAGCCATAGGCCTCTACGTACATATCACCAAACCTGCTAACTGCCCGAACCCTCCCACGCCTCCTTGATGCTCTGTGTAAGTTCACATCCCCAATGCTGCCTTAGTGGTTCCTGCAAGCCATATCACAAAACGTTGGAGACTGCGCGGCTTGCATGGACGTGCATGCATGTTTGCCTATAAAGTATTCCAGAAGGGCTCGTTGCCTTCTTTCCCTAATGAATTTGCCTTGTCCCATCGTTCAGCGCCCGAGATGCGTGTAGTCAATCCAGCGCCGCCTCCAACGCCTGAGCCCAGAGCCGCGTGGCCAGAGTTCAAGTATGTTCAAGTCACCAATGAGGTCAAGTATTCGTGGGCTTCGCCAGGAGCCGATGTGGAGGTAGGACGCTCTGGCCTTTCTCAAGAACTTACAATTCACACAACTTCATAGGTCTCAGGACCGCTTCGATCTGACGTCGAGGAGCTTAGTACGGACCTAAGAAATGGGCCATGGAAGCTTGGCTGCGCACCAGCGAATCAAATCGAGTCAAGCAATTCCAACTGGTACCAAGTAAGATCAAAGCCGGAAATCAACGTTGCTGAGAAAAGTAATGACGGCGGATATTACGATATTGCTGTCCATAGCCTATATTTTCCATGGCTATTCTTTGCTCTTTGTCTGCTGCTTTCGACGACCGTATGGCAGGGAGTGAAGCCAACTTTATCGCGACTAGAAATGCCTTGGTGTAAACCACTTCGGGAGGTAAGTGATCTCCTGGAGTCGAAATCATCCACTGGGCGAATTCCGCCGTTGTTTAGCTTTTCTCCCTGCCATTTCTGCCTTCGTACGGCTTCTTTTTAGTCTTTTGGAGCTTTTAAACAGCCCTTTGGTGCAGTGTCTGGTACGTAAGGAACTTCTTCTGCTCTGAAACGAGGAACGAGAGAAAGGGAATGATCCCAAACGCCACAGTCCTCAACACCGCATCCCCCCATCATGTTTGTAGCCTTGTTTCGCCAGTTTTCGATTTCGGACACCGTGCCGATGGCCCAGTACATTTAGAGAAGAGCTCGTATTTGCAGCTTATGGCAGATCAGTGATTTGATGGAGATCCCAGACGCCCTTTCTGCCCATTTTGTGTAACAGAACGCCGCCAACAGCAACGCCACATCTTCCATTAGTATTGGTAGATAGAGGAAGATTGCTGAGTAACGGGTTGTTGGGTGATGGGGATGACGGGACCGCAAGAGATACCGGTCTCAGAGGACGAAGGGGTTTGGGTGGATGTTTGTTGTAGGGGAGGATAGGTAATGTCTTTGGGGAGTTGCGAGGTGGTAGGGGCAACTGGTGGTTGCTATTGGGGTTGAGAGATAGTGGTTGGAAGAGGTAGTAGCTTTGGCTGGCTTTGGGGTGCAGCTCGACCTCTTTTCGTGAAGGGGTCGATGTTCGGCTTACAAGGTGTGGGCTCGGAGGTTGTGTAAACAGGTTCGTTCCGTGCTCGTACCCACTGGATCACGTTCTTCTTTCATGAAGGGTTGATTTGTGCTTTTCTGCATCATCGGTACCACTTGAACACCGCCGACTATAGTATGCCCTTCAGCTTGCAAATAAGTCATGCGATCACGTTGCTCTTGCTCTATCTTGCCTAGCTCTAGCCACGCTCTTTGCGCTTCTTGCTTGGTGAGATCTAATTCACGCCTCATGTCTTCTACCATCTGTTCTATACTCTTTGTATGAGAAAACGTGTTCTTCTCCGGTTCTACTTTGCTGAGCTCAGCAATGGCATTCGCACGAGCATCTCTTTCTCGGTCAAGGGCTTTTTCTATCTCAGCGTATTTCTGTTGGGCTTGTTCTTGTTCCACCTTACCATTAATGAACCACAGCTGAAACTCGCGTTCGGAAGATTCTCGTTGCTGCTGTAAATCGACTATAGCATGATATAGATTAGTCCCAGTGGCGGACAGACTTTCCAATTGACAGAATAGGTGTTGATGGATGGGATCATGTTCCAGTCCATGGCTGTTTTCCTCAAGTCGTTTGATCCAATATGATGTTAGACGTTCCCAATGAGACGAAAGCGTCTTCCACCTCTCCAAAGGATGAGAGAACGATGACGCATTGGGGTTTCGAGATTGTGCGGATTGACTCTGTTCTGGTAAAGGTTGAACGCGGGTACGTGACGTCGGTCCACCTTGGAAGGCTGATGCGGCGCCAAAACGGTTCACCCGGGTATGGCTTTGCGAATTGACTGCACCTACAGAAGATGGCTGCGGTGCTTGGGTTGGCCTCTGGGTAGCCGAAGTCGCTCTTACTGAGGATTGTATGGGCCTCGGTTGTGATGGTTGTGATACAGACGTTGCACGGGGTCTTGCAGTTGGCTGGTAGCTATCCCTACTTTGATCGCTGACGCGCGGTGTTTTCTGTGTTCGATTCGCTGCAGGAACATAGACTGAGGGCTGTGATGCCGGTTGGGCAACTGGCGCACTGGTTCTAGCATCACTGCTGCTGAAACGGTCTCTTTGCATTCTGTCGTTCGAGTTTTGTAGTGGAGGAGGATCAGTCCCTGCTACTCTGGTGTCTAATAAAATTCTCTGTCTCCGGCTTGGTCCTTCTTCGCCGGTCCCAACACGCGGCACGACGCCAGCAGCGCTCATTCTCCTTGTATTTAATATTGCCTCTTCTTGTCCTTGTTGTGCCTCTTCTTGTCTATGTTGTGCCTCTTCATCCTGTTGTCTTTGCCTTGGCTCGTTCTCTGCCTTTCTCTTAGCTTCCCGGTTTCTACGGTGTCTCATAATGTCTGTAGGTGTTCGAACGCCAGTTCGGGATCCTCCAGCTACTGGAACAGATCCGAGGGCATTTTGGGAGCCGGCATTCTGCGCGCGTCCATTGCCAGACGGTGCCGCAGTTGGTCCTCCACCAGCTAAATCAGACATTGAGGCTTGTTCTTGAGAAGGTCATGCGTGAAGTCTTTTGATTTCCGTAAAGCTTCTCCTCGAGCACTGAGGGAGGCTGTAAACTTTGAAATGTATGTAATCCTATACGGGCCACCAAGAGAACTTGGCTGAATGTCTCCTACTAACGTCAGGGGTTGTAGAGCCTTCGTTTTCCCCACCGAGAGGCCGTACAGGTCTGGCGACAGGACGCTGTCACTCACGAAAGCGTCGTAAGAGGTCTGGATCCGGCGGTAACTTGTGTATGAGCGCTCGAAAGTCTTCGCTGTTTGAACTTTGAGTGCTTCTTAGGGTGCGTGTGCTACGAGACGAGCTGCAAGGGCGCGGCTGGGGTGGGTTTCAAGATATGAGTATGATGATTGTGTATATCATGAGGCTTGATCATCGTATGTGAACGTCGAGACAAAGCCGGGTTACTAGGTGCTGCAGATGTGAATCGGCGAAGTTCTTTGCAGCTTGCATCTACCTCCGGTGTCACAGCCACTTCCACAGCCACTCAGCGCATGCACAGAACCTTGCATCCAATCGCTCAATTAGTACTTCGATGTTTACAATGAAAAAGTATATTAAAAATAAAAAAATTAGATATCAATCCTCTTAACCCTTTAGCTTTATTTTCCAGTAAAGTACCATCTACACGCATAAACCACTGCATATGATGCCCACAGCTCTGATCCTGTTGTTGATATCTTACTTGATTGCTCTCTGTTGATCAAAGGGCTAAAGTGCCGGCTCAAGCCTGTGATGAAACACTAATGTTAGTGAAGAAGAATTCTCGTCATATCTCGCTAAGGTACAGTTGCATTCGCCTCTAGAGCGAGAGGAATTAACAAAGCGCTTCTGACATGGCCTTTGTAACGTGGTTGAGCTAATTACTGACCTCGACGACCAGAGGCTATCACTGCAGTCACATGCTGGGGAGCGGAACGTAACCGCGGCGGCAGATGTGTGGGCTAAAGGCTTTGCATGAAATGCGCGGACTGCCCGCAGAGCTAGTGAACCACATGACCGAGCTACAATCTTATTTGATTTGATAAGGAAGAATCGAGTCTGCAAGCTGATCGACATGGTGTTGCGCGGGGAAGTTGACACACCTTAAGCTGGTTCATGGCTTGACCAACAAAAGACGCTAGAGATGCGAAAGTCTCCTTTCATTCGAATTCCACGGCTTTATTTGTCAACAATCTTCCTTCACGACGTAGCCCGCAGCGATCATGTTCCCTCAAGTCGTTGCACGGACCTCTCTTATCCAGAGATTGCAAGGGTTAGGACTGGATGTGGCATACTATGCCTGTTATTCTTAGCCCATTTCCTTACTGATAGTCCGGCCTTTACAATCGACCTCCCATGGTGTATCCCAGTGTTTGTTCATTGATTTCAATATCCGGAGCCTGTTTCACAGCACAGCACGAGCCTTGCTGACTCCTTCAGTCAATTCGGCATTCTTATGTTCCTGGTACTATCTTAGAGGCAATAAATTCTCACGATGCAGGGCTGGCTATTGAAAAAACTCAGTCTGCCCAAGTCTACTTCAGTCGCTGGTTGGTTGCACCAGCTTTCGTGGATAACGAGAACGAATTCGAGTTTGGACAACTGGTTCCGCTCTGCTACTAGCTCGTCCCATAGTGGCAGCAATAGAAGGCTAGGTTGGTATGTTCACATGCTGTTCTATTATCTACCTACGTTGCTGATATTCTCACGGGTCGTGCTTCAAAGGAAAGATTGCTCTCACAACGAAAAGAATCAGGTTCTCAGATATATTTTTCACACAAACATCTGTTGGGACACAATGCATGCAGAAGCAAGATCTTGTCATAATAAACGAGATCGAACTTTCAAAGCCAGGGAACCCTAGGCCGAAGAGCTAGAGAAGAAGCCAAGGTATTATAAGTTGTCATGATTGTTCACTATAGTGTAACTTCTACCGTACGACAAACCAAAAAAGGGGGGTTCCTTGTCATTGCGAGCATTCGTTCCTTTCTAGCTAGGCAATCAGACTAAAGCACTTCCCAAGAATTCGCCTCCTCCGCTTTCAAACCTTATTCAAGAGAAAACTAGGCTCCACCCCTACAATCTTTCGTCAACAGTCGCTCACTTTCTCGGATCACAGTTGCCCCGTTCCACTGCCCCGTTCGAACGTCCTGCCAAGTCTGGTGATTCCTAACGAGCTTTCTCTACCGCTTCATGCATGTCAAAGATTCTTCAGGCCAATCAAAAGCCTGTCTCAACATCCGATCAGGCTGATTCAAAGCTATGTTGTGCCTCTTTCGTTGAGCATAACCCTTAGAAGGCACCTGATTCGATCGTAATAGTGGGTTATTTCAGCTGCAGCCCAGATGCACGTCGACTTGACTACTATTCACTGAAGCTATCACATGGCACTGATTACATCTGAAACGTTGTAATCTTTCTTTATTGCTTCTTCCACCCGTTCAATATATGCCTCACTAATTGACCCGAGGCCTGCGCCCCGTCCCGCAGTTACTACAAAAGGCTGATGCTCAATTGCGAATCACAGCCTGAACCGTGTAGCTTTCTGTTGTTATAGCTATAGCCACAATTCTTGTTGCTTAGATTAATTGAAGCTGTCAATTTCCGTTACGATTGCTCAACGATATCTTCCCGTTCCCCAAATCTATAGATCGAACACAAGCTTCTTTTCTTGAAGGATCATCAACCTATTAAAACTACACTCTCCCTAACTGTCCCGTACGGTTCATATTCAATTACAGCGGCTATTTAGAGGTCGGTGTTTCGCGCCAGTCCTCGTGCCAGAGATTAATTCCCTTTATCAACGCGCCGCAACCTCTTTCATTTCTTCCTTTATTATTACTTCACGAATCAGCAAGGTATGTACAGATACATCCCGTTTCGACAATGTTGCCTATCTTATCGCTAATCTGCATTTCGTTTGCGCCTACTCCTCAACTGACAAAATAGCTGAAGAACCATCGGAACATCCCGAGTGCTTGACCCAACCTCAGAATATCCAGTCATATACCCAAATTATTGAGCCCTACAGCGTCGTCATGAATCTCGCGACTGGTCTCAGCTAATGACCGCAGGTAGTATGTTATATTACCCACAGTATCTACAACAATCACCGGACTCGCAGACGGAGCCGGGAGGCTATGCTCTACCGCCAAACTCGTATGATGTGTATAGCAATGCAAACGGTGTCACGTCCCCACTGGGTGGCAGTCATCCCGTATCTTCTTCCATGGGTCATCAGATGAGTGCGATGCTACCAATACCAGGTATTTTTCTGCAATTCTAGCGATGTTCAAGTAAGCAAGCTAAACATCACAGCAATGCACCAAGGTAGACCACAAAACGGTTATGGGTGTGCACCTGAGGGCATTCAGGGATATTCTCCGCAAAATTATGATACGACTGGTCAGGTTGCACCTCCTGGGATGAAGCCTCGAGTTACAGCGACTCTGTGGGTGGACAAGGGCAGTATGTGCTTTCAGGTTGAAGCAAAGGGTGTATACGTTGCAAGACGGGACGGTACGGTCCACTGCATGCAGCCGCATCGGCGAGATGTTTCACCTGACGAGACAAATCCTGCCGAACAACGACTGATGATAGGCTACAGATAATCACATGATTAATGGGACAAAGCTCCTCAATGTCGCAGGTATGACTCGAGGTCGCCGTGATGGTATACTCAAAAATGAGAAGATGCGACATGTGGTCAAAGTTGGCCCAATACACCTAAAAGGAATTTGGTACGAACCCTTCAGACGTCGTTCAATTGAACGAGGGCTAATTTGTTGAAAGGATACCTTTTGAGCGTGCTTTACATTTCGCCAACAAGAAGAATATAACCCAATTTCTGTATCCCTTGTTTTTGCATAACTTAGGCGACTCAGTCTACAGCAAACAGCAACAAGGACGTCTCCTTGGCCCTTCTAATTCCCAACCGCCACCTCATCACTATCACTCGATGGATAACCCCGTTGGCTCGCACGTTTCACAACCAGCCCCTTTCATAGCGTCACATCCCGATGTTGAAAGACCGGGCTTAGATCAAGCGCACACTTTCCCGATTCCTCTGACAAGCGCCTTCAACACACCAGCAAACTCTGCCGCTACATTGCAGCAAGCCCAATATGCGCTTTTTCAACAAACCGTGCAACAGCAAGGTATGACGCGTTGCACACCCATAAGCTATGCTCAAGGCGGTACGACAAATGGGAATTCAACTGTAGAAAGTGCTTCAGCCCCACTACAACCTCCTCACGCACCCTCAAGCGGTGCAAATTCATCTATTAAACGCCCTCGTCAGGACGATGTTGGCATCGCGATAAAGCGTAACAGACGCAGGCGAGGATGCAACGTGGCCGGATCTATAGAATAGTTTCATTTGAACGAAGCCCTAGCAATCGAATCAGATCTGCCGCTGTTCCACGCGGCCGCCGGTAGCCTTACAAACTTGGACGGTATCTATCTTTGCGCCACAACGTTGCGTAACTCATTAGCACTTGTGTACAGCAAAACTGTTGTGAGCGTTACAATGCTGTACAACAGAAACCTCCAGTGAAAAAAGGATCGATAGGGTGTGGAATCCGCTGCACTATCGTCGTGGGGTAAGAATGTCCTCGAGACTACCGTACCCGTAACCTATTACCTCTTAAAAAGGCTCTTATACCCCCATCATTGGGTTCGAGGGATTAGCCTTTTCTAGGTTGGGAATTTGGCTGAGGCTGATTGGACGAAATCCATTACGTTCAGCCCATAGGATTATGGAACAGACGCTTTAAATTAAGATTCCACCCACTTAACTCCCTTGAAGTGAATTTCAAAACCAATGGACCAAGCAGTCGACGCTTGGGAATTTGACTCATGTGTGGGGATTGGCAAGGCACCTTGTAACGACGCAAAGAGGGGAGCTGGGGGAGAGGGAGGGGGAGAAGGAAGAGGGGAAGAAGGACGGGGCAATGAAGTT
>JAABUH010001117.1_pt1 | contig 32325 bp, 35 predicted proteins | sample 5559121 | NCBI WGS metagenome assembly JAABUH01 (sample SAMN10711871, study PRJNA513364) | rock metagenome | isolation source: Antarctica rocks | place: Antarctica: Victoria Land, Battleship Promontory nord | collected 2015-12-28
AGTGACATTCACTCGCAGATGATGTTGTGCTTCAATCAATTTGTTCTGAAGTGTCTGATTTAATTGATTCAATCGTTTCTTTGCTCGATCAATTTTCTTAAAGCGAGTCTTTCATATTTGTTCGCTTAATATCTTGTCAAATAGCTCATAAGCTTTCACATCAAGATCTCATTGAGTTTGAAGACTGTTTAAATCTTTTAGAAACATTTCTGAGTTTTGTTCAACTCAATGTTGTAGCTGCTTTACATTTTTTATATCTCAGAGAATAAAAGCTTTCAGAGATTCATCGAGAGTTTGAGAATGAGACACAGAGTGACGATGTTTTTGTACGAAGTTGATTCTAAGATATTTCAATATGCGAGATGATAGCTCAGAATAAATAACTGAATCTGCAGTGACAGAAGAATAAAGACTTTGATAACTCTCAAAGAGATTTTTCACAGATGATCGAGTCATAGCAAAGAGTTGATGATCGAGCGAAGAGCGATGCTTGACGATATGTAGTGAGATCGTAGTTCAAGTTGTTTAATCTTCAAAGAAGAGTGTTGCTAATTTGAAGAGAATTTTTTGATAATTCTCAAGCAATCAAGATTTTAATCTCTTGATTCTATTGATCTCTTGATGTTGTTCTGTCTTTCGATGTCGTTGATCATCAGATACACAAATTTCTTTATACTCATCTCATTGTCAGTTGAGTGAATTTGAATGAGTAATGAGATCAGTATCATGTGATTAATGAATTCTTAAAGTAATGTTAAAATCATGTCTAGAAACTAATCAGAGTGCGTGCATGACTAGAATGTTTGATCTATAAAGATAGCTATAACTAAGACTTTAAGAATACAGAAGAAAGAAAATACAAAAGACAAGAAGAACATGCTTTATATAGTAGTTATTCAGATTGACGCTAGTCTCAAAGAGAACGTGTTGAAACACAAGAAAGATGTTGATTCAAAAGATGTTTGTGACACAAAGAAATGTGTTTATTATAGACATCTGTTAATTACTCGTAACATAAAGAAGTGTGTTTGTTTAGAAGATAATAAAAGCTGATTAGAAGATGTCAGAAAAGAGAAAAGATGCTGAGTCATATCTGAGTCAAATCTGAGTCAGATCTAAATCAGATCTCAACTAAATCTTGACTAGTTTTAATCAATTCTGATGCATTCATAACAGATTGTTTGAATTCAATGTTTTGCAATTGATAGCAGCGTGATTTTCATTACATTCATTGCAAATATGTTGATATATGCAATTAAAATAAATGCAGTTGTCATCATTGAACTTGTTGCATACTGAAAACTCTGTGCTTGTTTCTTTAAATTTGAGATCATAAAACTGTTTTCTGACTCTCTGACTCTGATATTTCATTTGAAAAGCAATAGCAGATGTTTTCTTTATCAATGCTTAATCAACAAGTTCATCTTCAGCATTATATCACTCGTTCAAGTTATTAATTTCTTTTATCATGTAAATCTTGTGAAAGTGAAAGTGAAAAATTCATAAAGACTTGAAAATGTAATGCAGATAAAGTTTCTGCAGATAATCAATGTATCAAGCTAAGCTTGCTTGCAAAGAATGTTTCAATTGATCATTGATTGTTTCAATAAAACATTGATTATATACTTCTAGACAGCATAGAAAGAAGATCATTGTTATGAATCTGCATAGAGCGAATCATATGAGTGTATTCTAACTAGAAGTTTAAAGCTGAAGTAGAAAGAAGATGCAACACGACGTGAGTTTTACTCACGAAGGCACGCTAGATCGCTAGCGTGTCAACAACAGTTCTACTCACAGCTCTATACTAGTCTATGTTAGACTAATTAGACTAATCAGAAGTAACAGAGATGCATGCTTGCAACATTATTTCTTCTCTTCATTTAGCAATGTTCTCATTGCTGCAGTTCAATCAATCGATTCTTGTTGAGTCGATTTCTAACTTGACTTGTTTGAATACTTCTGATGAAAGTCATTTACGATCTTTGAGCAGTCTTCAAACTCATTTTCATCGACATTGTATCAATGTAGATCAACGTCATAGTCTTTTCAATTGACACGATATTGTAATCGTTTGTCTTGTTCATAGTGTCTGAAGTTCAGTATGTTTTTCACTTCTCATTCGTCTTCATCATCTATTACTATAGAATCAGACAACTCATTTCATTGTTCTTCAAGAGAATCTTTTGAATTCAGTCGTAGCAGATTCGAAGCGAACTCTGAATGAATCTTCATTGTCGATGACAGTTTCAGTCGATATGCATGTTCGATCTCAGTCAAAATCTTGAAAGATTCTAGCATCTTATCGTTCAGCTTCTTTGATGATTTTGCGATCGTAATGTTTCTAGAATTCAGAAACATCATGTCATCTATCTTGTAGATCATTTTCTTTTGATGCTTGTTAATATGTTTCTTTATTGTGATTCTGACTCTTGCTAATGTCTGCTTGATCAACACTAATGATCATTTCATGTGTTTAAATATATTCTCTGCTTTGCTCGCTTGAATTCTAGCTTGAGTGATCTCATATTCAGTTGAATTCAAATCGAAGCTCATATGAGAGTGAAAGCTCTTGTTCAGAAAGAACGCTGATTGTTCAATTGACGACGAAATAGCATTGTTATCGACAGATTCAGTCATAAATAGTCAGATGAATCAGTCATCTTGCATGTATGAGCAGTAGCTTCGTAGATATCGTTCTACATTCTGATTCGCTCTTTTCGTTTGATCGTTGATCTGTGAATGATAGTCGATGAATAGTTTCATCTTAATGTCGAGTCTCAGACATAAAGACTTTCAGACAATCGATATGAATTGCAAACTTCTATCGAACACTATTGATCTTGATAGCTCATGAATTCTGAAGATTCATATCAGCAGCAGCTTAACTGTTTGTTCAGCGAAAGTTTCTTCGTCATCTGATCAACAGAGTATATAGTGACGTTCTTTAGATAATCGATCTATCACTGTCAGAATCGCGTTGCTTTCATCACTTTTCGATAAATCGATAATGAAATTCAATGATATGTCTTGTCATCGTTGTTCAGATATAGACAATGACTTCAATAGTTCATTGATTCGATCTCTTGATGCTTTTGATCTACGACAAACGTAACAGTTTCAAATGTAGCGTTTGATTGTCGTTCTCATCTTCGACCAGCAATATGATCGTCTTAACAAGTCTAATGTTCGATTCATGTCAGAATGATCACTGATCAAAAGATTATGTGCTTTTCTTATCAATTGAGTGATCATTGACTGAGAAATTCACAGTCTATCATTCTTTCAAAGTACTTCGTTCAGTACTTTGCAATTGTCTAGACTCATATCTTGACAAGTTCTTCTGTTTTGTTCTATAACTGTTTGAATATCAATACATTGTTGATTCGTTCGATTTTCAACTATAATTCGATTCTGAATGAAAATCATCTCTTTGATTGAATTCTTATTAACTTTTGATTTCTGTTTCGAATCTGAGTCAAATATGAGCAAGATCTGAGTCAGATCTTGATCATCTTTTATTGATTGCAGTTCAAATGTGCTTGCTGACAATAGCATCTGATGCTGATATAGCTTTCGATCATCATTTGATTCAACTGACTTGACGTCTGACATTCTGATCAGCACGTCTGCTTTCAGATTCTGCTTTTCTGACTGATATATGATCTTGAAGTTATATTCAAATAACTTCTCAGCTCATTTAGCCTGTCGTCTGATCAGTTTCTTGATGATCATGAAGTACTTCAAATTCAGATGATCGATGAAGATCTTGATCGAAATATCAGTACATTTCAATTCAAAACGTCAGTGCTTCAAGCATTGAATAATAGTCAAAAGCTCTTTGTCGTAGATCTCGTAGTTACATTCTGCAGAGATTATGTTCTTGCTGTAGAAGATCATTGAATGTAGAATGTCTTCATCATCATACTGAGACAATACTTCGTCGTTGACATAGTTCAAGAAGTTCATTTTCAGAATAGCTTCTCTGATCAAATCAAAATGCTTCAGAATGAAGACTGTCGTCATCTGTTGCTTCAATCTCTCAAAGATCATCTGACAGATCTCTGTTCATTCAAATGAATGATCTTTTCAAGTCAGCTTTATCATAGATCGAGCGATCTTCGAGAAGTTCTTTATGAATCATTGATAGAAATTGCAGAAGTCAATGAAGATCTGTACATGAGTCAACGATCGAGACACTTTTCAGCTTCGAATCACATCTACTTTTCGAGAGTTCATTCGTAAATCATTGATAAATATCAGTAGTTCTAGAAACGAGATCTTCTGAATCTTGAATTCGCACTTGTCAATGTCTATCTGCAGATCAACTTCACGAAGCTTGTCTAGCATCTTCTTCACATGAGTTCTATGTTTCTTCAAGATCTTACTGTAAATGAGAATGTCATTCAGATAGATCTGACAGAATTTATGCAGACAGTTGAACAATACGTTGTTGATATAATGCTGAAAAAATGTTGATTCATTGATTAATTTGAAGAGCATTACTCTATATTTGTAGACATCGAAGAAAGTGACGAATGTGATTAGATTCTCACTTTCAGTGCTCATGCAAAGCTTATTGAACGCGACGATAATGTCGAGTCGAGTCAGATATTTACTGTCTTGAATTCGAGCGAGTACTTCGTTTATCAAGAGTATTGAATAACGATCTCTTTTGATCAGAGCATTCAGTTTTCAATAATTCACGCAAAAGCGAAGACTATTGTCTTTCTTTTCGACGAATAGTATTGACGAAGCGAATGAAGCTTTGCTGAGTGTAATAAACTTCTTCTTCAAGTTCTCTTCTAAATACTTCTTGATCTTCTGCAACTTGTGACTCGACATGAAATACAATCGACTTCTAGAAGATTGACTCTCATCTTTTAATTCAATCTTATGATCATATGATCAATGCAGAGACAACTGAGTTGTCTTTTCTCTATCAAAAACGTTCAGAAAGTCATGATAAACTATTGAAAGCTTCTTCTTCAGTTTCTTTAATGACATGACAGAGATCATTTCATTCAGTTTCGCTGAATCTTTGATCGAGCTAAGCATCTTGTTGATTTCACTAATGATCAATGTAAAGATCTTGACATCGTTCTTCTTGACTAGAGTTCGATAAGCAGCGACTTTGATCATGACAATATTAATGAACTCTCTCTTCTTTGATGACTGAATGAATTCATGTTGATCGAGATCAACTTGAGTGCTTTGCTTTCGTATGAGAGCTGATTCAATGAATTGATTCACTGATTTCGAATTTGTAGTTCGCTTTAAGATGATCATTGACATAGACTTCAAGTTCTTTCGTTTCATTTCGCAGATCTCGCTTGATTCGAGTCTATGAAATGCTGATTGACTGCTTGCTTTTGAAATGATAAGTTTCGAGATTCGAATATTTAATGAAGATATCAATCGATCGTTTGCAGAATCTATTAAAATTTGATTTCTTTTCAATCAGAGATTGTCAATGATTATCTTGTGCTGATCTAAACGAGTTATTAATAGAAGCATCATTTCATTCTTATGTTCTTGTATAGTGACTGAGATATACAGAGCATGTATAATAGATCTTTGATCGAGAGTTTCATCATATGAATGAATCAACTTCGATTTGAACAGTGAAATTGATTGAATATCAAAGCGTTCACATAGCTCTGAAATCAATGAATCATTTATAAACGTCATGTCAGTGATTTCAATGTTTATCAGAGCGAAGAATCGAAATATCTTTTCTAGACTACTCAAGATGACGTCAACAATAAACGACTTGAAATCAAATGAGTCATCGAGCATATTGATGAAGCAAGATATGAGCATGTCGCTCTCAGTCACTACTTTGACGAAGACAGATTGTTTTTTGAATTCGCTGCGATTTCGTGCATCTGAGCTGACTTGAGACAGTCACGTGCTCTATGTTCTGACTTCTTGCATTTGAAGCAGAGTTCTTTCTTAAACAACTTCTCTCTAGCAGAATCAACGTTCGATATTCTGAGTTTCTTTCATGCAGAGATTGAAGCTGAGATTGCAGTAGTGATCATCGTCAAGATGCTAGCAGTAGAGCGAGTGACTTGAGTAGTTAATGTCTTGAGAATTGATCGAGCATTTAATTTTGTCAATCGAACGTCGACTCGCATGCAGATGTCGACAAATTCGTTCAAATTCATAGTTCGTTCGTTGATCATGACTCGCTGAAGATCTGAGCTAATCTTATGCTGAAGATCATCTAGTAGAGTTTCGTTATTGTATTCTAGTTTTGCACTAAGTCTCTGAAATTTCATTCAAAATTCATGAAAGAAGATCTTGTTTTGATACAGCTTCAAGAACTGTCGTTGAGTCGTGTGATATTGATTGAGATCGTCGTACATCTTATTTATGATCGACAGTATCTCTTCTGCTTCAAGAAACGAGTTCGTGATCGTGTTTCTCATTTGAAGTGCTATGTGTTTGATCGTCGTTTCACTGACTCGACTTTTCATATATGCAATCTTCATTTCTTCGATAGAAAAATGATTCTTGTTCATCTTCAGCTTGTTTTGCATTCAAAACAATTAATTATTCACATTCTGTCTTGAATCTTCAAACAGAGACGAGTCAGATAGCTTGATTGACTTCAAGAATCAATCTTTCGAAATTGAAGTGCTTAGTCGACTTGATGTCGCTTCTAGATAACGTATAATCATGTTCTTTTTCTTCATCTCTTTCTGTAAACGCGTTTGAACAGCATTCAACGTTGTCTGCGTAGCTTTCAACTCGATGTTGATAGCTTTCAATTCAATGTTGATCTTGTTGACATCATTCAACATCTGAATCATGTCATTGTGAGTCTCGATTTCGATGTCATGCTGTTGACACATGTACTTGATAAAGACAATGAGATCGCTTGTTTCATGAGCGCTTATTCAAGCATTCAGTTCAGTGCTGATGCTGATCTTGATCATTTCGTGATCGAAGAACAATGCGTTCGTGTTCTTTTCTTCTGATGCTGTTCGATTCTGTGATAGAAGTGATTCTCTTCTAGCATTTTGAAGTTCATAATGAGCAGTGCTCACTGATTCTGATTCTAATTCTGTGCTTTTAGTCATTGTGTGAATAGAAAATTGCTGATCGAGATTCGACTGAAATTTCTGATTTTAGTTCTAGAACAACGCGTTCGTGTTCTTCTGTTCTTCTGTTCTGACGACGAGCTCAGTAAAGAGTTAGTCTAGAGCAACGCGTTCGTGTTCTTCTGTTCTGTTCTAGAAATTTCTTGATTTCTAATGAGTCTTCTGAGCTCGATTTTCGAATTTCGATTCTGATTCAAGTTTGAGTGATGTAGCTTGTTTTTATATCGTCTACACGTCGATAGCAAGATTGATGAGCTTTGAACTAATGTTATGAGTTTGCATAAAGCGAATCATATGAGTGTATTCTAACTAGAAGTTCAAAGCTGAAGTAGAAAGAAGATGCAACACAACGTGAGTTTTACTCACGAAGACATGCTAGATCGCTAGCGTGTCAACAACAGCTCTACTCACAGCTCTATACTAGTTTATGTTAGACTAATCAGGCTAATCAGAGGTAACAAAGATGCATGCTCGCAACAATCATGTTCTTAAAATTCTGCTGAGTGACATCATCATCATGAGTTCAAAACTCATCAATTCATGACAATTGCAGATCTTGCTTGTTGATTGAATTTAATATATGATCATTGATCAGCTTGAAGATATTGACAGCTTGAAATTCATTTTTGAAGATGAGAATCAGTTGAGTGATATCAATAAAGAAATAGCGAGATATCATTGTTTGAATGCAAGAGTCACTTGAGAAAATAGTATCTGACGTTTGACTGATAGTGTTCTCTATCACTGAGTTGTTTCTCGACTGATTCAGCGCTGTACTCTGAGCTTTCAGTCGTCGAAGCTTCTGTTTCAGCTCGCGTTTCATATTTGTTTGATGAACGTCTTTAATTCTCTGTCGCATGACGAGAGTAGTCGATGTTTCGACGGTTTGTTTCGAGTCGATTCTCTTCAAGGAAACACTCGAAAGAAGGGGATTCGAAGGGGCAGATGAACCCGACGGGGATGACGACGGTGATGCAGGCGAGCGAGAGCGAGACACATGGGGGGAGAGGGAGCGGCGGCGGCGGCTTCGCCTCCTGCTGGCAGCGGCAGCGGCGTCGGCGTTGACGCGGCCCTGGCGGCGAGTAGAAGCGGCCATCGGCAGTGATGGCAGTAGTGGATAGCAAATGGGGTAGCAGTGGCAGCAGTGGGTAGCGGTGGCAGCAGTGGGTAGCAAAAGCGCGTTTCTGGCTGAATCCTAAGGGATGGAGAAACAGGAAGAGATGATGGGGGAAACAGAAGGGGGAACGGCCTATTTATCCCCTTTTCCCTGCTTAATCTCCTTGTTCTCTAGCGGCCGGCATTGGCCGAGCCAAGCCGGCTAGCAGCCACCTTCGCTTGCCGATAGCCTCCAGTCAAGCTGGACCTTCCTATGACAGATATTCCAAACGATTGACACGATTCAAGCTTTGAGAAGGAGAGAATGACACGGTTGATAAGACTAATGCTGGTTCCTCCGTAGACCTCAAATGTACGAGCAACGAGGTTTCTTGAAGTAGACGGTTTCAAGGTCTGACAAGCTGCGGGCTTCGAAGAGATCAATGGGGGGATAGCAATATGTTAAATGTGATGGCAACGAAATTCCATTTCAAGTTGCTAGCAGACTACCGAGAACACTATTGTCAAAGCTACAGCCATGCTTTCTCCAAGTTTGTTCCTCATGATGGCCAGCGCCAACTGATGTAGTGATAACCGAAAACGAACATGTCAGAGTATCCAGATTCCCGAGATGGGGATCTTCGATTCGATTACAACCTTTTCTCATGTGTCCTTTTTCTCTTGCTCAAGCCGGACTTGTCTCCGTGTCAAAGGTGTCGAATAATCCGTCATAGGCAGTATCATACGAGAAGCCATTCCGAAAGGCCTCTTCTCGAACCCGGTGGCAGGGTTTGGTGTGTCGAATCTCCTTCCCACATTCGCTCAGTCATTCTCGATCGTCGTTCTTCATGTTGGCGATGAGGGGGCGCCTCTGTGTATTATAGAATCTTTGGCTAAGTGTAACCAAAGTCTCTAGATACATAGAAGATCAGGACGAATTGGATGATCCCCAAAGCCAGCCAAGCACAGCCGAGCTTGGGCATACAAAGCATAATGCTGTAAGAGACCCATGAGATCTGAGAGTATGTTAGCCCATGTACGTGAGTTGCTTCGTGATGGACATACGATGTAGAGACCCCGTACAAAGTGAAGTGATAGAAACCACCGCAGGTGAGCATGGAGATGGTATGAGACTTTAAGCGTGACGGCAGTGTGCTTTCCTGCACGGAACTCTCCGAATGTCTCGACAGTTTACTTTTCGTGTACGGTAATCTTAGTAAAAAGCTAGGGAAATGTAAAGTTTGTATGTTCAAGTCCTATAAGGAATGTAAATATATAGCCGCTTTGAGAGCCACAGCTAAATTCCGCTGCTTCTCTTCAACATGTATCAACTCGATGACACTCTCGGCGGCGTTTGCTATACTAGCTCCAAGTACTTGCTCTTGTTGCTCGGCTCAAATTTCGACTCCAGTACTAGCTTCACAAACTCGGCCTCGATTTTCGGGTGCCTTGTCTCTCGAAACCGTCGGTGACCATTGTTCCAGGGTAAAAACTTTGTACTCGAGGAAGCAAGGTGTATTGCGGTGGCTAAATTCCGACCGGACTATCTCTATTTTTTGAAAGACTACTCGATTAGGAGGACTTCAGACCGTCGTTCTAAACAGAGGTATTGCAGATGAGAGAGTAACACGTCACAGGCTTAAGATTACCGTCTTAATCATCATATCTTCCGAATGTGCATATAGTCCTTTCCTTCTGTTTGTTTCTTCTGGTGTCTTTGTCGTTGAAAACTATCGATCAATGCTGTTATTCCACAATGGAATCAACTATCCCGAGGCAGCGAGATACATTGCTGTAGCTAATATCGGTTCTTATTAACCCTCTTACTGAAAGACAATTGGATGAATGTTTTGTGATGACTCAGATGTTCCTTGCACTTGTACACAAGATTCAAGGACCTTTCCGAACTTTTGCGCCCTCGATCACGTGATACCTTGAAAGCCCTAACTTCCGTAAGCGAGGTACGACAAAAGTCTACCTGGAATTGCAATAGCCCCTCTTATACTGAACTTTTTATACAGATTTTGGAGGTATAGACAGTTTAAAGATAATTGTGTTCATCCAGGTTAACATGACCTTTAAATGTCGTCCTGACGATTCTTCCAGCTGGTGCATTCGACATATCGATGTGAGATTCGACAAGCAATCGAGAAGCGATTTGCATATACCTTGACCCTGTTGTATAGCAGCAAATTTTCTTCCGGAGCTTAAGCATTCCGAGACCATTCACCATGAAACGTGAGCAAGTTTCAATCAGAGCGAGCACTTGCGTGTAGTGCCTGCTCTTTTCACTGCTTGCGCTGCCCCTCTACTTGTTCCTTGTTCAATGTGTCTGTTGGTAGTCTAGAAATCTTCAGTGCCTAGAATGTTTCAAACAAGTCAACTTTGCCGTCATACTCACCTCTGCTACATACAACTGTACACATTAAATCAGTCTCCAGCTCTATAAAAATCTGGAACTACACCAATATGCCTACTTTACCACCATCAAAGCACGTCACATCGCAGTTGACGACTTCTCCTACTCCGTCCGCTTCTTCTTTCCCCTTCGTTTCTGCTGCGTCTTCAGCGCAACCAGGTTAGTGGACACTTTCTCTTCGTAGAACAGTTGTCCTTTCGAGTCTTTAGGCTTAGAGTACTGTATAACGCTTCACTTAGTTGCTTAATGGTTCGGGAATATCAAACGAGGCCCTTGATGAGGGCGACTTCTAGGTAGCCCAACGGTCAAGCTAGCTAGATCATGAACGGTCGAGCATGTCAACGGACTTCTTGGGGACTGCCAGAAAGCCGCGTACGGGGTGCTGATCGAGGGGCTCGTTTGATACTCCCAACTAGCCAAGCCATCGATTTCGGGCGCTTCGTGATATACAAGTCATTCAGCGGGTTTCCCTGTTAATCAAAAACTGAGGAGCCATCTTAGCTAGCCAGTCCACCACGACCACCACCAGATCAGAATCCTACTTTACATACAAATGTACACATAAGAAGGTGACCGGAGCCGATGGAGCTGTCCGCTGCCACGATTTCGACGACTCTGTTATCGAAGGCAAACTTATATCAGAAGAGTGCGAATCGTGCCGAAAGTCCGATGGGGAACATGAGAAGAACGAAGAGAAGAGCGACAAACCTAATCTTGACCAAAAGCCGACGGAGACTAGAGAAGCAGCGGGCGAAAAGAATGCAGAGGTGGAGAATATATCGGGAGAAGGCCCGGCCGCTTGGGGTGAAGGGACTGATGGGGCGGGCGAAGGCCAGTAGAGAGAATAGAAAATAATATTTCAGCGGCTTCTATGCTATGTTACTAGAGTGAAAAATACGGATTTCGTATGGCGGATACATGAAATGAGATACCCATACCCGCAAAAACTTGCATACCTGGCTATATTGCACCATTGCTCATCAAAACCGAGTTCTAAATCTTCCTGGCTTCAAATCTGCTGCTGCTACACCGTCAACTCCCGCAATTTCGCATCCAAACCCCTGTGCCCTCCGTCAACGGATCGAACCAGGACCTCCGCTAACCCACCACCCTCCCACACCATTGCCTCACTGATATCCTTCGTGCCATCCTCGTCCTTAGGCATCAGTTCCTTCTCTCTAAAGAACTCCACAAACATCTTTGCCATCATCGTGTTCTTCTATACAGAAGCATCATGCAGCACCGTCTTCCCCTCCACATCCCTAGCCACCAGCGCCTAGCTCTCGATTTTTGCCAAGAAGAGCTCGATCATCTCTTGCTAGCGCGCGGCGATTCGGTCATGAGGACTTTCCGAAAGATTGAAGAGCTGGGGCGCGGCAACGTTCGCTTCAGCTTTGACTGAGGGCTATTGCCGGGGGACTTGGCTGCCCTCATTACCGACGGAAGATGCTCGAGGTAGGTAGATTTGTATGGAGGTTTGGAGATATCTGCGGGTTGGTAAGCAACACCACCGGGCCTTGTCGCAAGACTTAAAAGCGGAACACACAACTTGATTTTTGCCTTGAATTTTGGTGCGGAACTTTTAAAGTGTCCCGCTTTTAAGTCTCACGACAAGGTGGTTCAACCACCCGTTTCTGTCCCTCATCTCAAAAGATCTTCGTGTCAGGAACCGCCTTCCATCCACCCACTCCAATAGCTCAGTCTTTAGATAGAGGGAGTCTTAGCGCCGATGAGCTGCTTGGGCCTCCGTTGCCTTGAGCTGCTTGTTGGTGCCAGCTGGCCAACCAAACATATACATTTGCTTGATTCGTTGACCGTTTGTTTGTTGATCGTTGATCGTTGCGAGGCCCCGAAGCGATAGTCATGACGGCGTAGTGAAGAGGAGTTCGGTTGTCGAGATCTGGGAGGGCAAGCGCGGAGGGAGGAAGGAGAGCGCAGAGGTGGCAGACAATTTCGAGGTGAGAATTGCGGACGGCGACATGGAGGGCTGTAGAGCCGGAGGCTTCGACTGTGGTGAGGGCGGGGAGGTCCGTATCCACGGCAATGAGGAGGGCAATATCTGTATAGCCAGGCACGCAGGTGATTTGCAGGGGCGTTCGCTTGTCGCCTTCGTTTTTGAAGGCGAGGTTCGAGGATCGGTCTTTGCAAACATCATCAAGACCATGTTGGGGCTGCCACTATCAGCAGCCCAGTGAAGGGCTGTTCGGCCGCCGGTATCTCAGGCCATGAGGCCTTTGGCGTCGATATAGGGTAGCATAAACTCGACGACGTCGTCGTCACGGGCAGAGGTTACGACTTGGAAGATTGTGGAGCTTGTTTCGTTGAGGTGAGCGACTTGTTCTGGCGTCAACTCTTTAAGAGGACCACGACACAAGCTTGTGCCTCTGCCAGATTGGCCGGGGACGCCTTTTTGTCACCAGACTTTACTTTCATGGACTCGTAGCAGAGCTTTCCCACGGCGCAAAAGATCGCGGTGTTGTGCTCCTTATCGTCTTCGATCTCGACCAACTCGCTTCCTCCTTTTTCAAGTAGGTAAGCCACGGTACCTGTGTAGCCACGCGACCTGGGTGACCCCCTTTGCAGCGTGATGTAAAGCTGCCTCACCATCCATTTGGTCTCTCGTGTATACGGAGGAGCGTGATCTTCTCGAATAGCAAGTTTACGGCGCTCTGCATGCCAAAAAATGCCGCCGTGTGGAGTGCGGTATCCTCTCCAGTAATATCATATCATATTTTAAATAAAGAAAAAAGTAGACAATGTGAATGTACAGCATCGTCTTATTCTACTACTCGATTTTCTTTAAATCGTTACTGAAATCGCAGTTAAGTCTCGTTTTTTAGCGTGATTTTCATTTTTGATACCCGCGTTACCCCGCTATAGATTTTGATCGATATCTTCATCAAAATTGCTTCGTTTTTGAAATTTTTGATTGCTTAAAAGTCACTGAATCTGTTCATGTCCATTCTTTTCAAATTATCGAGGTTTCGTTGATTCGATAATCGACGTGCGCGATGCCAAGAAATCGCAACCTTTGTGCACACGCTAATATAAAACCCACAGATTTTCTCAGATGATCATCGCACTGTAGAACGAATAATTTACGCAATTTTCAGATTTTGAATCGGTGGTGTGGTTGTCAAAATGCATAGGAGTTTTGCCCTGCAGACAATGATCATCGAACAGACCCAGGAGTCTCACGAAGCTGATCATCAACAAGAATTTTTAGTCTGGGGGGTGCACGAAGCCGTGCTTGGCTTCTCCTCTCGAGTCAAACACCCAAAGAACCAATCTTATTGAACATCCAATCAAGCTACTTTTCAACCGATGTGTAACTGATACTATCGGACTTGTGGTTAGCCTACTACGTCCATTAACCCTTCCGGTCCCACATGAATGGAAAGAATCCAGACCAGGGACAGCTATGAACAACAGTACGGCAGGATGCAGATTTCACAGCCCACGTTGACAATGTGATGAAGCTCTATGCTTTACCATATGCTGACAATGCGTTGCAGAAGTTAGGCGAGAGAGGATGTTCTTGCAGAATGGAGTCGAGTTTATTCGGCTGCTTGCATACACCGCACAGGATGGTGTTATCTGCTGCCACGACCAGAATATCCTAGTTGTGGAGTGGGGCTGTCCAAGTTACACTGCGCTATAGACCCCAAATTCATCGTGCAGGCAATCTTGACAACGCGTTCGCCAAGTCCATCATAAAGTTATAACGAGGACTCGGTCACAGTCCCTCCTAGGAGTTCATTCCAGTGGCATGATGGACTCTCAGGCCAGTAACGAGAAAGAGCAAAAAAAAAACGAGCATCGAGAGTGTTCCGACTCTGTCGTTGATGAGACTGAGCACTATATCGATGATCTTTTAGCACGACTCAATAACGTGCCATCAGCACCTGGAGATGGTCGTTTGATCCTCAGCGGCGGAAGAAGAAGTCTTGCATACATGGAGTGGCTTACTAGTTTCTACAGTACACTTCATGACAACGGTGGCAGCTTTTGGATTCGTGATTATGGCCAAGATGGAACATTCAATCACTACCACTATAACCATAATGAATGTGAAGATCTAGTTCAGGACCGAGAGCACCGTACGCTCGAGTGGCTCCTTCGAAATGCACAATGGCCGCACCGAGAGCAAAAATTAGGATCTCGCGAACCGTTAAAATGGCTTACAAGCAAAGACATAAATGGGAGGCTGGTCGCTCCCTGGAAACGCTTAATGTCTGTTTCAATTGTCCTAAGATTAGACTTTAGCTAAAAGAGTTCAAACAGTTTATTCCAGGGCCTGTCCTCTATGGCTTCCTTCATGGACGGTTTCCATGTTTGGAACAGGGGTCTTCCTATCTCAGAAGCAGCATTGCGTCTTGATGACAGGCCGGGTTCCGCAGTACCTTTCATCGACGACAAGACAGTGAAGGAGGTGATGAGGGATTACCTTGGTATACCCGATGTAACAGAATCGAATAGAGTGAGGAGAATGGAATATGGTACCTACAGCTTTGTTATCTCTTGGTATCAAACGAATCGGGCCGTACCTTGGACACAACGCGAAGACGCAAGAGGCAATGGCGGTCTAAAAATGGGCCCATTATATGGTGCAGATGATAGTTTACTCCTGATGCAAGAATCATTCGCTGTAAGTCCACTCAGCCATAGACCTGTTGTGATCAGTCTAACAGGTTTCGATGACGTTTTAGATATACGCTATTCCAGGTGATCAAGACAAGCGAGGAACTCTCAAGCCACATTTATATCCTAACGAGTATTGGACAATTATGGTTCTCAGCCCCCCTAACAGGTACGATATGGGTACGAGAAGTCCCTTTAAAACAAACCTTCATGATCTAGAAGCACGAACCATGCAAAATACTACACTCGACCTCATCGCAGATGCAATGATAGCTGCCTTTGACGGCTGGCTCAGCGTATATAACCACACTGATAGACTCTTAAATTCAGGCGGTGAACTTTTCGAACCAGATCTGTCTGATAGGCTTCTTTTCGATGACGAAAGCTTTACTGGATCCCGAAAGTACTTTTGGTTGATCAACAGCCTCCATACCATCGATTTCATGATTTCGAGGAATATTGAGACCTGGGTAACATTCGAGGCTCTATTTGTTAAACCAGCACTGGGATCGGAAGAGTGGACCGAGGATCAAAAGCAGACTCTTCGAGCTGACGTGGCTAATGTTGTTGAGAAACTTACTAAGATTGTGCATGTACAAGAACAGTTTGAGAATCAGCGTAAAAAGACTGTTGCTATCAGAGATGCCGCAAGTTCCCTTCTGTGGTCCCTGACATTTACAAATAGCTGATAAGTCTCTAGCTTTTTGCCGCAAGTGCTGTGCAAGAAAGCAAGTTATCCAGACGGTCAGGCGACAATATCAAGATGTTGACCTACGTCAGCATCTTCTACCTTCCTCTTGCTTTCTGTACAGTAAGTATACGCACATAAATGATATAGTTGTGCGCTAACGATATAGTAGTCACTATGGAGTACCACTAGCTCTAGTTTTGGTATGTCAGCACTTGGCTATGCTATGCTCGCCATGGGAATCGTGACCTACGTGTCGGTGTTCAACTTGAATACTTTCATTACGCTCGGTCGCCGTGGTTATCATACACAGAAGCACTTAATCATTGAGATTATGAAAAAGGATGATCGAGAATCATGGGCCAGGATAGGTAAGAAGTTTGATACGTTCAAGCCTACCACGGACCTTGAAACTAAGCCTTCTGAATGGCTTCTCCTGTGGTATTATCTATTGCGTGGACTCAACTTTCTCAGGAGGAGACAGAACCGACGCAAGCAGAAGAACAGGGAGGTGGAAGACCCAGTTTAAAGAGCCCAGGATATCTACCACTAACGCTAATGCCTAAAAGGGGATCAGATCAACAGAAAGGTATCGCATCTGCTTCAGGTCAATTTCTTTAAAACAACTTCGTCATGAAATCCTAGTTGGAGTATTGGGTGGTTCTGGATCAGCCAATGAGATCCCACGCCCACAAAGCCCCAAGTCGACTGGGTGGCTCCTGTAGTTCAAAGTCCCGTACAGTTACAGCTCTTCTACTTTCGTTGGCACTCAGGCGGCGAGTCTTATCGAGCGCTTTCTCTAACCGGCTGTTCATGTTCCTCAACCCAAAGATCCATGTTTCGAGTTCGGTATTGCTACCTGCCGGGCTTCGCCGTATATCGATTAGAAAACGCACTTGCTAAGACCTTCAGTACCTAGCCTAGAAATCGGATCGCCAGAGTGAAGGCTCAGTAAGTCGGTTTATTTAAAGCTCATGTCACGATTTCCAGGCCCACTTTCGCCAGTTGGTCCAATTGGGCCTGGTACCAACCCTGTAGGACTGTTGCTCTACATCTACTGCACAAATTGCACGTAGCAACCTACATAGTCGAATTCTAATTAATATCCGCCCTCAATAGTCCAGTATCTAGACCCCTAGGCGATAGCATAACAGCTCATTACATTACAGCTATGTGAAAACAACGATAAGTCGGTAACGAGTCTAATTGTTCCATTAATAGAATGTAAAGGCGAAGTCTGTATGCCTCGGAAATTGATTCGTTAATGTGAATGTTTCCCACTAGGTGTCGAGGCGCTGCCACTGCGGTATCTAGAGACAGGGAATGGAGTGTCAGATGTGGGTCGACAGTGGAAAGGCCAGATAGCTCTACCGAACTGGAAAATCGGGTTCTTTGTGTTGGTATTTCCCATTACCGTTAAAAGAAAGCTTCAACAAGTAAGAAGAAGAATATTTCAAAAAGATATCTTCTTTTCGACCGCTCCAGTCGTCGAAAGAGCGGTCCTTCTTAACCGCGCTAAAGGCTGATCGTCAACACAAGTGACAGCTTCGTCAACCGTCCTGCCAAGACCTTCAAGTTATGCCAGTAATCGAATTCAAATTCTGCAGCGTGAAGGAATAAATTAGCCACGTAGAATTTTTGGGTTTGAAGAATATAGTGAATGCTGTGGTGTATTTGACTGATTTGACAGAAATGCTAGTTGATCCGGTAGCTGGCGGGCTATGAAGGGGAAAGAATATGCTGAAAGGAAAGGTCGGTTTTGCTTGTAGAAAGGAAAGGGTAGTCTAATTGTTGACGCATGTAACAGTCCTACCAATTCTCTTGTCAAGAATTCAAATTGTATCATAAATGAACCATCAAATTCTATTATAATCCTTTACATTTCTCGAGAGACACTAAAACACCGATCACACGTTTAGAAATTCTGGATCAAGAGAATCTAAGCTGTACTGCGATACAACAGATTCAATCGATTCGACGCAGTTGCCATCACGAACGACAGATAACCTAGTAATCGATGAAGTGAAACATTTTGTATAGATGAGTTCTCTTTCCCCCTCCCCCTCCCTTCATCCCCCCATTCCCCCTCTATAAGAATTCTTCCATCATCCCCACCTCCCAAACACCCCCAACAGTCTAAGCCACGCAATATTCCCACACGAACATTTCCCCATCCAACCCATGCCCTTCGGGAGGTCTTGGGGGCGCAACTATTCAGCGCTCATTGCGGGTAGCGTCACTTCCGCTAAACCTTAATAAACATTAAATTAGGTGTCTTTACCCACATCTCATGCATAATATTTAATAGTTTTCAAATAAATAAATAAGGAGCGGATCTTTGTAAATCATCAGCATCATGGCGCAGCGGAAGCGCGCCGGGCTCATAACCCGGAGGGCACTGGATCGAAACCAGTTGATGCTACGTTGTTGTTTTTGGTTTTTTCCTTTTCTACTCACGGACTCTTAGCCTCCTTGACATAGAGAAAATGGTAATCTTCTCTCCTCCTTTTTAGGCACCGGGAACGATACCTTATCATGTCCCTGCCATTGGCCCTAGCTTTGTACTCAGTCATCACCGTGAGAACATGTTGGTTGTTGGTATTCCAGCCACAGCTCTACAACCACTTACCTAGTTCCAGAGATCACAACAGATCTTTTTCACGATCAAGTACTTACACCAGAAGAACTCGATTACGAATGCAACAACGAAAGCCCAACAACAGCGGCTGCTACTGGCATCAATCTTTGAACACCTACCTTGTTAGATTCGGTTGCCCGCTCTTGACGAAGCTGGTTGGCTACAGGAGATCCAATAAGGTTATTCATTGCTGCCATATATCTTGGTGATTTCTGCCGTATGGGGAACCAGCGAACCAGACCAAAAACTGGCTGCTCAATCTCCGCCTCTGTTGCTGGCAGGCACTGGAGCCTCCTTTCTATACTTGTCAACCCCCCCCCCCTCCCCCTTTTTCTTTAATAGCCACACACCCCCGCAAAAAGTCCCAACAAGCATAAATCCATCACCACCCACCTTCTCCGCTACTTCGACATTTTGCAGTCACTAGACCACCAGCTCCGTGACGAACGACATCAACGGAATCCGAGAGACAGGATGGTGTGCGAGAAGCACCTAGCTCGAGAATGCTTCGTCCGCGAAAAGTCTAATTTCTCCGTCCTTGTACCCAATGCACGAAAAGATGCTCTCCATCACGACGGTCGGTATGAAGATATTGACCAGGAGGCAAAAATACTACAAGTCATGTTATCAAACTTACAGTCTGCCAAATTCCAAATAGTTAAGCTTTCAAAAGGCACATGTACATATATATACTCTCTCTCCCCCTCACCTATCTCCGATACAAATTTCAAGAAAAGCGCCGAACCGAACCCATCTGCGTGCTAAAAAATAACACGTGGTTATAGAAAAAGGGCAAATTGTACATACATACATACAGTACGGCTATCGAAAAGAAAGAAAGAAAGATAATACAATTTTAATTTGGCTCCCCCCTTTGATATATTTCCGTCCTTCGTTTCCCATGTCCCATGTCCCATGTCCCCTCTCCCATGTCCCCGCTCCCCATCCCCATCCCCATCCATCACAACCCCACTCCCACTGGACCGGAAATGGAGCGAAAAACGCCGCGGAGGCAATGAAGGACTCGCAGCAAGCACGGCACAAGGACGCTGAGATCTCGAACGTGGGGAAAGCGATGCAAACACGACGGAAAGGGCAGGAAAGAAGGGTGGGAAGCGTAAGGGAAGGGTTTAGAGAAAGCTAGGTGTGGGGATTTTTGTGTTTTGAATATGGGAGGATTTCCATTTCCTCTCGCACCTTCCAGCATCATCGGATCCTATGTTCAAATTCATCTTTTCCAACTAAAAAGCGAGTCACACAGCTGGTTATTACATCTTACTTTCCACCACTTCTCGGCTATGCTTTCCATCTATATTCACGGAGCCTAGTCATCGCATTTTCATCATATATACATCCCTTCCTAGCAGTAAATACCCCGTTTCTAATCGAGAAACAAGAGCGCCCTCTCCATGCAAAAGTGCCCAGCGCCGAAAAGAGCGACGCTGGGATTTTTTCATTATGCCGGTGGTGATGCAAAATCCAGCCAAGTCAGCTCCAGACGCCGGTAGAAACCCCCCGATTCTGCAATAGCGCCTCCCTGTAGCGAAACTCCGATCGTTAACCACCCATTGCGCCAATTCCATGGAAAACAAGATTGCCACTCCCTGGGCCCATTGGACCATTGTTAGCTGTCGTATCCACATCATTCATCGGCTCATTACTGTTGCAAACTAAACTGCGTGATAGTCTTCTGACTCATATCACTGTGGTTCCTCTTCATCTTCGCCCCTCTTCCCCCAACATCATTGCTCCACGCCTTCGCATACCGCCCCGCATGCGGACCCCTCAAACTCCCCACCGTACTCGTCGGTGGCGAGTCATCACGCCCCGTAGCCCTAAGACTGCTATCGGAGAGCTCCTCGCCCTTTTCGTCGGGCATCAACGAAGGTCCATGAGCCTCGTCGTGCGCGCGGTCGAAGCGGTCCATGTTTTCTTCCGTCAGTGCCGCGATTGGGGGACCGGGGCGGGAGTGCGTGTTCATGGCGAGGGTGTTTTGGTCGATGTGGGAGTTGCTGGCAGCCAGTAGTTTATCGTCTCGTAAGGAAGTTGCTTTTTCTTCGGCTTCGACGCGTTGCATTTCTCGATCCCCTTCGGACTCTAGCCCTGCAAGGCCGCTGGCATCAACAATTGCGCAATCACTGTCACCGCTGCTTTCAGAAGTTTCTGTAGTGGAGTCGACGGGGTCAGCGGCGTGGGTCGAGGCGGAGATGATTTTAGGGGCGGAGCAATTGCTGTCGTGGCTGGTTTCCCAGGGAGCGCGGTTTTCATTGAGACGTCCTTTTCGCTTGATCTTCATGGCCCATTTGATGAGCATATCTTCGAGAGTTTTGCCTTTAACAGGCTTCGCGAGGTAGTCATCCATGCCTGCTTTCCTGCACTTTTCTTGGTCACCTTGGATGGCGGAGGCAGTCATTGCTACGATTGGGACAGCGGACATGCCATCAATCGAAGAGTACGGGCTGTGAGTGCGGATTAGATGGGTTGCGCGGTAGCCGTCGAGTACCGGCATTTGGACGTCCATCAAGATTATGTCGGGCTTGGGTTTACCCTGCGACGGGGCTGCAATGAGGTAATCTAGAGCCTCTCTACCATTCCAAACGGCATTGACGGAGAAACCAAATTTCTTTATGGTTTTGAGCGCAATCTGCTGGTTAATGGCGCTGCACATGGTCAGCAAGATGCACATCCATAACCATGGGTACAACATACTTATCCTCTACAACCAGCACATGGATGTTCTTGCGGTCAGCCTCTGTCAAAATCGTGTCTTGATCCGTGGGTGTGCCCGAAGGTGGTGTTCTTGCTTTTTGGGAGCTAGCTCGATGGTGACGATGGGAGAGAGCGAAACCGGCCGCATCCAGAGGACTCTGAGGTGGAGTTGAGCTCCCCCGTTCATCTGATGTACAGCCAGACACCGACATTTCTGATCGTAATCTCTCGGGTATAGATCCAATGTCGATCAAGGGTGAGGTACCACTCCTGAATTGGGGCTTATTGAACGGTATGGAGAAAGTAGCTTTAGTGCCGGTCCCGAGAGCAGAGTCAAGTGTGATATCTCCATGCATCAAATCAACCAGCTGTCAAATGTTAGCCATTGCCATACAAGCCCTTCCTCTTAGAAGCTTACGTTCTTGCAAATCGTGAGCCCAAGGCCAGTCCCACCAAACCTTCTAGCTGTACTGGAATCAGCTTGACTAAAGGGTTTGAATAGACGCTTTCGCACTTCCTCTTCGATACCGATACCAGTGTCCTCAACGGCGAAGAGCACCTCAATAATTTCACTCGTCTCCTTCTTGGCCTTTACCGCCAATTTTACAAACCCCTCCGAGGTGAATTTGATGCTGTTGGTAAGTAAGTTGGTAAGTATCTGTCGAACTCGACCAGGATCACCCATGACAATCAAATCTTCATCGGCGCCAATCTGCACATCGCTTTCAAATGTGAGGTTCTTTCTCTCGGCTGCAAATGAGAGCATTTTGCAGACGTCGTGAATGACCACAGATAAGCTGAAGTGGACTTCTTCGATATCTAACCTCCCGGACTCGACCTTTGAAAGATCCAATATATCGTTAATGACAGTCAGGAGGCCATTTGCAGATCTCTGGATATTCTCTGCAAATTCTCTCTGCTCAAGGTCAAGATTCGTATCGGTAAGGAGCTCTGACATCCCTATCACGCCTGCTATAGGCGTTCGAATCTCATGTGACATGTTGGCAAGGAACTGGCTCTTGAGTCTGCTCGCTTCTTTGGCAGCAGTCTCGGCTGATAGGAGCCGAATGTTCTCCTTTTCTTGCGACTGCAGTTCAGCTTCTCGTCCTTTAAGCTCCGTAACGTCCATACTAACACCGATGACCCCATCAACGTAACTTTCATCTTCAGTGCCACCATGCCCTTTCTTGCCTAGTGTTGGGACAAAGCGTGTGCGGAACCATCGTCCATTGCCATCAATGTGATGTTCATGAACCATTTCTCTGGTTCTGCCATGGAGAATCTCGTTGATGGGGTCCATGTACAGCGGAAGATCAACCTCGCCATGGTGTTTTCCGAATACATCGGAAACACGCATGCCCACACTATCACGAGTGATGTCCTCCTCGTCATCGTCCCACATAAGCTTTCCTTCGAGGAAGGTCAAGATGCGATTGCTGTCGACCGCCCAGACTGTAACCTGTGCGTGCTTGATGACATTTAGTAATTGCTCCCGTGTGCGCTTCGCTGCCAATCGAGCTTCGACCAAATCATGGATATCCGTGCACGTCCCAAACCACTTGACAATTTTGCCGGTTTTGTGGTCTTTTAACGGTAAGGCACGCCCTAACATCCATCGCCATGCACCATCATATCTTCGACACCGATACTCGACGGAGTACTCGTCGCCCGTTGCTAGCGAGTGACTCCATTTCTTCTGCGCTTGGGGCATATCGTCCGGATGAAATGGATTCTGCCAGCCGAGACCTATAGACTGCTGAACAGACAGCCCGGTATAATCATACCATCGACGGGAAAACCAGTCATGCAACCCTTCGGGTGTAGTCGTCCAAAGCATTTGAGGCATTGTGTCACAGATAAGCTGAAACTGCTGTTCGTTTTCCTCGCTTTGAGTCTTGATGATGTCTGTGTACTCTGTCACGTCTTGCAATGTGACGATTGCAAATAAGAACTCTCCAGTCTTTTCGTCAAAGATACCTTCGCCACTAACATCGTAATGTCTACGCTTCGACTTCGAGTCGAGGAGGCCGATTTTACATTTAGTAAAAGGAGTCTGGGTTCTGCAGAGCTTAATGATAGGATGCTCCTCGACCTTGAGTTCTCGCTGAAAGTCTTCAGTATAGACCTTGAATCGCGAGAGCAGATCATAAGCATCCTCGGAAATTGGATCTGCAATTTGGTGCATGAGTTTGGAAGCTGCCTTGTTTGGAATTCCCAGGCTTTCATCCCTCCACATGGCTAGGACTGGTATCTCCATAGCATTTATTATGGCGTCCTTCATTCGGCTCGTCTTTTGCAGTACAGAAGGGGAGAGGGCGACGTTTGACTTGCCAGGCGCACCAAGTGGTGGGAAAGGTGATAGAGAAAGAGGAATTCCTGCAGGCGTGGTGAGTGTGAAGCCTCGGGAAGAGCCGCAGTTTGCACAGAAGCTAGGGCTGGTGGGTGAGGACGGGGTGGATAGGGAAGACGGAGACAATGTGCGTTGGGTTGAAGATCTGGAGATAGCTCGTGGATGAGGTCGGTTCGTCGATATTGTCGTAGTAGAAGTGCTTGTAAAGGTCAATGTAAAATACCGTTGATTCTCCATTGTCCAGATTGAGATGATCATCTTGGCATCCGTCTGAGTATCCGTGCTAGAAGACATGGGGCTTCGTGAGGGATAACAACTGCCTGCGCCAATATACTGGGAGCTTAAAACGACGTTGACGACGGCGTCATGCACCAGTGCGCGGCTTCTTATCCTGCTCGAGGGTTGCTTCTTGTCTATTGAAGGGACTTTTGCCGAGTGACTAGGGTTCTTGAATGTTTCCGTGACCATGTTTCGTTCCCTCGTTCTATTATCTCGATCATTCCGGACCGCATTCTCTTTTGTCTGAGATGTGTTCGTCTCCATTTCATCGGCCAGCTCGTCAAGGAATTTCTCCCAGCTAACCCAAATGGGCTGTCCATCTTGGACCATGTCGACACCGATTTGTGAGAGCGACTGACCCAAAAGCATGTCAGTCACTGGGGCCGACTCCTGACCTTCTTCGCCGGAAGAATGGTGGAGTCCTTCCAACGAATCCAAGCCCAACAGCCTTTCCATGGCCTCATTCACCAAAACAATGGTTTTGTTGGTGGAAAGTACCATCAAAGGGGTAGGGAGATATTGTAGTGCCGAGAACGCCGCATCCGCTGCACTGGGGAGCTTCGGGATGTCGACAGAGAGGGATGAGCTGCTGGGGTTCGGCTTGGGGCGCCGTAAAATCTCTGCTTTTCCATTCTCAGAGGATATATTGCGGCGTGCCGGAGGGCGCTGGGATCGATTGCTGAAGTGAGCGGAAAGGGATTTCTTAAGTGAGGGGAAATCCTCGAAAGTCTCGGGGCCTGAAGACTGGGTCTCAAGGCCTTTGCGTACAGTAGGTGGTGGAGATTTCATGCTATGTCCCAACCACGCGATCGACGTTTGACGCTGTTGAATCTTCAAGTCTGGCGATCACCAGATTTATACGAGCCGGACAGGCTGTCACAACAAAGGGCCACGCGGGAAAGGTCGGAGATGAGGTCAGCACCATAAGATCATTGGCGGCCTTCAGTCTCTTGCTCGAGTGTTCGCAGTGGGAAATATGATGTGGTGCAGTGTTGATATGCAGCACTCGTGAAGGGACAAAGTGACTGATTGTGGTGGCGGTCAATTGTGGGGGAGAAGGTTTGAGCAGTGCTGGATCGAAATATTTGAGCGACGTGGGTATCATGAGAATACAAATGTCCGTCCACGGTATAAGGGGAGGTGGTGTTCCAATGGAGTGACCTGTATAGTAGTGGTTAAGAACATGGAGAAGGTAGTTATTTGGAAGCGGAAGTTCATATGGCAGCAGTGCAAGCCGTGAAGCTGCACAGCCCAGACCATTTAAACCGAGGGGGTGCGGACTGCGGGTGGGCTTTCCTACCTTAGGTAAGGTACTGTATGTACATACTGTACCTACCTTACCTTATTCCGTACTTGTACCTTAGCTCTATCTACGGTAGTGCCCGTTTCCAAACCCCTACCTAACCTCAGATGACTAGCTTAGGGTTGGATGCCCTACTCAAGGATGTAAGGTACATAAGGTACCTTATTCAGCATTCGAAAGGTATATTCCAATTGAATTGATTCCGATATAACTGAGCTATCTTTCGTTATCACAGATATGAGCCTACACGTCGGCATAACATCCTCAGAGCGCCCCATTGCTATCGGTTGCTCGTGTTAGCCAGGGTGGTGTGATATTAAACAACTCGGGGGATGGGGATGAAATGTCTGAGAGGTCTCAACCAGTTCTCGGGTGCCGCCTGTTCATCATTCTGGGCAGAAGGTCATCGGGAAGACAGTTTTGCGATTGTCTGAAGGTTCCACGTAGACAATTGACAATCCAAAGGTGTCTAGCTACAAGTTCAAAGACCGATGTGACCACGTAGAAAACCTTCCAAATCGAGACCATCTTGCTCCAGGAGAACTTGTAAATGGGGTAACATAAAAGGTTGTGGAAACTTGGGAGCTCCTCTCGGGGATCTTGGATGTAGGGGCCGATGTCAAGTGTAGAGATATAAGTACTCCGTACTCCGTAATTCTGCAGCAATGGAGGTGAAACGGCATGTGGAGGCAGCGATCAGATTCAGAAGCAATGGAAGTTTCAGGGGCGAAACTGAAGTACTTTACTGGTTCTACAGTATGATATGTACGGTACAGCTTACTGAGAGTCTGGGGTACCTAAGGCCGCCCGCAATCTTTGCCGACAGGCAGACGTACATACCACACAGGAGCACAGTAGTCATTCTCTTCGAAGATACTCTTGCTCCGTCAGCTCCTCTCCTATTCCTATGCTTATAATTACGATAATGACAGCCTTGTTCATCGATTGATCGCGACTCATGTCGTACCGTTCCCTGTGATTCTTCCGGAGCTCGCCATGTTCATCCGACCTTCTCACCGACTGTTCCAGGTTCTCGTCGCCGCGATTGGTCTTGTTTGCTTGCTGGCGCTTCTGAATACCTGGGAGAAGTCATATAGCCGTTACAAGCCCTCGATTCTCCTATCATCTAAACACGGCCCCAGTGTTCCTCCGCCAGCCATCGTATCCTTCTGGGCCGAATGGGCCAGCAAATTCGAGGAAGCCAAACCGAACATTGACCCCATAGAGCTGCAATACAGGGCGTCTACAGACGGGTCAGATGAAGCGGATGGAGAGCGGACGCCGAGTCAAAGCATCCTAGGGCTTTCCCAAGGAGATGTCGACAATCTCCACGCAGCACACAAGGGTCTCCTACAGCATATCAGAAGATCCACCGACAGTTTTCAGAACATAAAGTCCACCATTTACTCCGGAACTGGCGTTGTTATCGTAGCCGGAGGCCAGTACTTTGCCCCCGCAATCCTCACCCTCCGCATGCTTCGCAGATCAGGCTCTCGGCTCCCCGTCCAGGTCTTCCTACAATCCCGCACAGAGTACGAACCCGACATCTGCGAACACGTCCTCCCGGCCCTCGGCGCCGAGTGCTTCGTCCTCGAGTCTTTCCTTACCCGCAAATCCCCCCTCAAAATAAGCCACTATCAACTCAAAGTTCTTGCCGTGCTCTTCTCCTCGTATGAAACCGCGGTGCTACTTGACAGTGACTGCATGCCTCTGCGCGACCCCAACGAACTGCTCACCGCCGAGCCCTTTTCCTCCTCGGGCCTCGTATCCTGGCCAGACTACTGGATCGCAACCGAGGATCCCGTCTTCTACATGATCGCCGGCCTGCCCGACTTCCCCAAAGGCATGCCGGCGCGCGCCTCCGAGTCCGGCCAACTACTCATCTCCAAGAAAATCCACCTCCCAACCTTACTCCTCGCAGCCTACTACAACATCTACGGCCCCGGCTTCTACTACCCCATCCTGAGCCAAGGCGCCGCGGGCGAAGGCGACAAAGAAACCTTCCTCGCCGCAGCCGTGGTGCTCGGCCTCCCATACTACAGAGTAAAGACACACGTCGGCACCGTCGGCTACCACACCGAAGACGGCGAGTTCAAAGGCGGCGCCATCGTGCAGTTCCACCCAGGCGACGACGCCCTCGCCTCCGCTATCAATGACACCACCCACCCCATCCGCCCCTTCTTCCTGCACGCCAACGTCCCCAAAATGAACCTCGGCCGCCTCCTCGACGACGGAGTCCTGGTCTCCGAAAAGACGAAGAAACCGCTGCGGCTGTGGGGACCGAAAGAGAGCCAGGAGAAGATCTTCGGCACCGATCTCGAGAGGGACGTCTGGGATATTCTGAAGAGTGTCGGGTGCGAGCTGGATCGTACGCTCAAGGATTGGATTGGCAGGAGCAGGGTTTGCGAGCGCGCGCAGGAGCATTGGATCGAGGTTTTTGAGCCGCATCGGCGGTTGGCGGGGATTATCTGATGCATTTCTGTTCCGTGGGATTGGGGTCGGTGCCCGGTGGGAATTTTGGTAATCATAGGGTGCTTTTCAACCCAGGGGTTCATGCATTTGGGCGGGTGTTGTTAGATATTGGTTTCTTATGGGATCTTTTTGGGGGATATTTGGATACGAGAGATCTATTAGCTTAAATTCTTCTGGCTTTATTAACAGAATGCCGCAAACCCACCCTCGCGCTCTCTATATATTAGTTGTATGTTTATGCCAGAAAACCACCCCCCCCCCTATGGGGACGCTTTTCCAGAGACGACTATCCGCCCCTCTTTCCTAAGGATAAGATGGGACCACCTGGGTGAGTACTCAGGATACCCAGTCCTGATCCAAAACAAAAAAGACGGTAATGCAATTCAAACCTCACCCGATGCAATGCAATACCCATATCCCAAACCCAATCCCTCGGCCACGACAAACCCAATTCAAGAATAATACATCAGAAAATTCCCCACTTCTTTCCTTTCTTCTCGTCCTCTTCTTTTTTCCCATCACTGGCAATCTTCACGCTCGCAGTGTTGTTCCCCCCTCCGCTCGCCGCAGCTCTAATGGCCGCGATTCGATGCTTCGCCCTCTCGTCTCCGTGATCGGCAGCTCTTACATACCAGACGTTGGCCTCGAGCGGATCGCGCCGGCAGCCGATGCCCGTTTCTGTAAAGTAGCCGACGGCGTACTCTGCCTTTGGGAACGGTGGTTCTTGGTGTTGTCAGTAAGTTATGGTAAGGTGTCATGGAAGAAAAGAAAGATGAGCGTATACCTGTCTCGGCAGCCTTCCTGGCCCACTCATACGCCTCGTTCTCGTCCTTCTCCAATACGGGTTCGGCCCCGACCATGTACCACGCACACAACGCCATCATCGCCAACGGGTGTGCCCTCTGCGCCGCTCCAGTGTAGAAATGCACGCTCAGAGCCGGATCCCTTGGACAGCTCAATTTGCCATGCTCATAGGCATCACCTAAACGATAATTGGCATTCACATGCCCCAGATCAGCGCTCTGTGTGAATAACTGAGCGGCGTATGACTCGTCGCGGAAGATGTCGTCGCCATAGCCTGTTTCATGCAAGATGCCGAGCTCGTAAGGGGCGCTGTTGTATTGAAAGTCGGCTGATTCAGCGGCGCGTTTGAGCCACTTGATGCCTTCACGATAGCGTTTACCAAGGCCCATTTCCCCGAATAGACAGGCGCCGCCCAGCCGCGACATAGCGCCGGGATGGTTCTTGGAGGCAGACTGCCGGTAGAACTGGACAGCTTTGGGAGGATCTTTGCGGGTGCCCCAGCCGAATTCGTAGCAGAGAGCCGCGCGGTACCCGGCTTCTGCGTGGCCGTGTTTGGAGGCAGCGATGAAGAGGGGAAAGGCGCGGTCGTAGTCTTCCTTGCCTTTCCTGAAGAGGCCAGAGGCGTAACCGTCAGCGAGGTAGTATTGAGCAAAGGGGTAGCTGCGGTCGGAGAGGCGTTGGAGGATGTGGCGGGCTTCGCGGAGGAGCTCGGCGGAAGAGCTGGCGGGGCCTAAGTCAGGTGTGCCATCGAGGTCTCTTGAGGATGCAAGGCCGGGATGTCGAGGGGTGCTATCGCCTTCCCCGGCGGCCCCTGCTTCCTTGGCGGCATTAATCATGAATACGGCGAATTCGTATTGTATCGTGGGATCGTTCGTCTTCTTGACATTAGCGCGATACATGTCCAAGGTTTTCCTAGTACTGAGGAGAGACGCATTCATGCCCACAGCTTCTCTTAACTGAGCATTGTCAAGATTAGAGGGAGCTGGGGGTGGCTGAGGATATGGCACGTTCAACAAGTCAACATATGAGACAGGGCGACTATCTGACTGCCCCGAGTTGGCAGATGGTGCGCGAGCGTAATGATTGGGTGAGAGCTGAGGGGATCGTGCCCGGTTCCCAAACTCCGAGCTCGATGAGTATGTTGAGGCAGGCCTTGGAAGGTTTGCGCCAAACATACTGTTCCTTGTGGGCGCTAGATGTTGATTTGATGGAACGTTGTGTGACGCAGAGAGCGAAAGTGATTCACCGGATACCGATGTTTGAAACTCTGGACGTGACGGACGCCTACCCACTAAAGGTACAACCTTGCCAGACTCAGGCTCTTGAAGATGGTACTGGAGGGGCCAACTGGAGTCTGATGGTCTCCGCGTGTTCTCGAAGCTACCGCCAGACGTATTTCTCGAATGAGTAACGGCGACAGGCGGGCCCAGTTCTCGGCCACTCATAGAGGATAATATTGCAGCTTGAGGTCTTTGCAGGGTATCTGGGGCCTCTCTAGTGAGCCTTTGCCTGTATGGAATAGACTGCGTGACAGGCATAGATTCTCCGTAGGCGCTAGAGTGTCCGTGCTCCTGCTCTGACTCTAACTCCCAGTTTCCTGATCCACCCGATACTGCTCTATGATTAACATCATCGCCGGTTTCGTAGGATAACACTCGCACCGGTGGCCTTGGGTTCGCGGCGTCTGGCGTACTATTCGTCGATACTGAAGGCAGTGGGTTTCCCATGCGGCTGGCAGTAGGTACAGCAGGAAGAGCCTGTGGCGGAGATATCTGCGTGGAGGCACTCTGCAGATCCTCCTTGGATGACTCTCTTGCAAATGATGAACGCGATGGGTCTAATCCCAGCCTCGAGCCCCGCTCGTACGTTCTTGGAGATCTCCCTCCATCCGTATCACCCCCATTGGCCATTGTGGCTGCTGCCAATACTGCCTCACAGGTTATTCACGAGGGACCAGCGAGAATTGCTCAAAGCCAAACCCTCCGTATTGTTTCCCACTCTTGCTTACTTGGTTTCTTTGCTGCAGGCTATGCACTTGTTTTACCTTTGGACAATCAGGTCTTCTTAGGAACCAGGTATGAGGCGACGGGGTTGGTGATTGAGTTTCGGGGTACAGCGTCAGAAGTCCCAGTTGTCGACTATAAGTGTCGAAGCAGGAATGTTTAATAGGACAAGCTCGAAGCAAGAATCGTTCGGCTTCGATTACACGGCGTTTGACATATAGGGCTCCGAAGCAAAGAGTGAAGGTGTGGTCAAGCGGCTAGGAGTTGCGACGTCTTGATAGCGGACTGTCCGAACTACGAATGTCAGTCAGAGAAAGGTTGAAGAACGGTTCGGCAGGCGGAATATCCACGACACGTCGACAACCAAGAAAGAGAGATGTTCAGCCTCACAGAACGCGGGTGGGTCTCAGAAGCTCTCCAGGAGCGGGCAATAGGACAAGGAGACAACAAGAAGCGTCATTCACAAGACCACCAGTAGGAAAACGCAATCTCTTTGCCAGCAAGCAAAGGTCCAACAACAGCCATCAGGAATCATCGTGCCCATGACCAAAGCCACCCTTTTCCCGCCTTTTAGGTTCCGAGCCTTCGTTCCGCGCGGCGCGCCTATTTTATATATTCTAGAATATAACCAGTTTGGAATCTTCAAATCACTAATCGTGTTCCTACATTCACCAATTCTAGGTACTGTACCTCCGTATACCGTAGGTACAGTATTCATTTCCCATTACGGAAGTTATGTCAATTCGATTGATCCTTTCAACGCTATGTCTCTCTTTGTACAGAGCTTCATTGATTTTATTTATTAGACAGCCCCCTTTTCATCTGGAGCCTTTGCCTCTACTGCGGAAACTAGTCTAGGACACGAGGTAACGTCAGCACTCGCTATTTGTCCGCCACCACAATGTGGGTTTGAATTGTGTGTTAAGGTAGCTTTGTTAGGCCAGTCCGATGGTAGAACCCAATTCAAAACATGTCCGGTCCCGTAAAGTGGGCAACAATGCTCTGGGGAGCTGTAGAATATAGATATTATGGTATAAATAAGATCAGTGAACTGTCAAGGCAGTACTCTTCGTACTCCTTCGTATGTACCCAGTACATACTGAAGCGCTCGCTCTTTAGCCCCAACGACTTTGTCAAGGCGATGCGAACTGATGGATTCCTTTCCCAGCACACCCTCAGCCTTTAGTAGTACGGAGTACTTCCGTACGGAGTAGCTACTGACAATTCCCGAGTTTGAGGCCTCGACCACGTAAAAGATATAGAATACCGTGTACATCGCATAAGGTGCAATAACTTGTAGAGTGAAACAATGAGATCGTTGTTGTTCACTCCCTCTCAACGATAGAATAGTACTCGGTATTGTGATTCCCTTAACTTTGGTACCGACTCCTCCGTACCTACTGAGTGTAGGTAGCTATGGGCAACCCTAATTCGTCCCCTATCAATTCCAGCCTCAGCCTAGCGTATAGGTACGAGTACTGTACCTAGCCCCAATCCCTGGCTGCAGCCCCCCTAGTTAATGGAACGCCAGATCTTCCCAATTCCCAAAAGACGAAAGAACTCTCTGCACTCTGCAGTGATTTGCTCATTTCAGCAGTCGTCGTCACGCACTTCGCTACGCTTGCATCTTCTCTTCTTCTCAAGGCCTCTTCGTCCTTTGATAACCTCACCGTCATCGTCGTTGTATCTATTAGTATTCATTCGCGGTGTATATTTCGCCTCTTTATTTATAGCGCTGCCGTCCCGCCCAGTAGTCTTTGTTTTGATTCTTCTGCAGCCAGGCGTGAAGCAGAAGAATCCAATGCAACTAAACGG
>JAABUH010001121.1_pt1 | contig 32264 bp, 30 predicted proteins | sample 5559121 | NCBI WGS metagenome assembly JAABUH01 (sample SAMN10711871, study PRJNA513364) | rock metagenome | isolation source: Antarctica rocks | place: Antarctica: Victoria Land, Battleship Promontory nord | collected 2015-12-28
CGCCCGACAACGTGGCGATGCTCAACGCATCGTACGCGCGCCCGACCCTGGCGCTCATCTCCTGCACCCCCTACATGGTCGACACGCACCGCGTCGTCGTCATCGCGGAGCTGCAGCGCTAGGCGCCCGACACAGCGACGGTCCGCGAAAGGCGGGGCCGGCGGCTCGAATGAGCCGCCGGCCCCGCCTTTCGCATGCGCCGGCTGTTCGACGTCGCGCGGTTGTGACCCTGTTTGACAGGCGACTGGGGAACGGTATATAGTCATTTTGTGAATACTCATTGTGCGACTAGCCAGCATCCCCGAGACGGCTGATGCGCCGCGTGTTCGACGCGGCCGGGCCGGCGCGGCACGCCCTGCTCGGGCTGTTGCTGCTCGACGGGCCGAGCCACGGCTACGACCTGGCTCGCCACTTCGCGCCGGATTCCGCGCTCGGCGATGTCCTGTATCTCGGCCCCAGCCACCTCTATGCCCTTTTGACGCGGCTGGAGAAAGATGGCCTCATCGTGGGCGAGCGCCAGGACAGCCCGTCGCGGCCGCCGCGGCGCGTCTACCGGTTGACCGATGCCGGGCGCGCCATAGTGTTGCGCTGGCTTGACGAGCCGGTCCCGCGCCCGCGCGAGATGCACCTGGATTTTCCGCTCAAGCTCTACATCGCGCGGCGCCGGAACCCCGCGCGGGCCGGCCTGTTGGTCTCTCGGCAGCGCGCGTTGCTCGAATCTCACCTACGGCGCCTGGAACGGGTGGGGCGCGCGATCACGGAATACACCGTTGGAGAGGAGGAAACGTTCATCGTCCTGATGCGCGAGGGCCGTATCGCGCGGACGCGGGCGGCCCTGGACTGGCTGGATCGCTGTGCGCGAGTAGTCGGTAGTCAATGACGCGCCCGGGTACCCGTCACGCGTCACGCGTCACGCGTCACGCGTCACTCGTCAAAGGGGGATAGCTATGTCGAAGAGTACACGCGCACTGATCGTATCTCTCGCCATCCTGCTAGCGGTGGCCGGCGCGCCGGCAGGCCTGCCGGCCCGCGCGTCGGGGCCGCGTGGGATATGGGAGGTACAGGCGGCCCCGACGACGCTCACGGTCTTCGCGGCGGCCTCGCTCAAAGAGGTGTTCAGCGCGCTCGCCCCGCGCTTTGCCCACGATCACGCGGACGCCTCCGGGCCGGCCAAGATCGTGTTCAACTTCGGAGGGTCGGATACCCTCGTCACGCAGCTCGCGCAGGGCGCCTCAGCCGACGTCTTCGCCTCGGCCAACACGACGCAGATGCAGTTGGCCCAGCGCAAGGGTTTGATCGCGTCGCGGCCCGTCATCTTCGCGCGCAATCGCCTGGTGGTGATCGTGCCCGCGGCCAATCCCGGCAAAGTCTCGGCCCTGCCCGACCTCGGCCGCCCCGGCCTGCGCCTGGTGTTGGCCGCCCCCTCCGTGCCGGTCGGCAAGTACGCCCGCGCGGCCTTCGCCGCGATGGCCCGGAACACGGCAGTCTTCGGGTCCGGCTTCCTGGCCCGCGTCGGCAAGAACGTAGTGTCGAACGAGCTCGACGTCAAGGCCGTCCTCTCCAAAGTCGTGCTGAGCGAGGCCGACGCGGGGATCGTCTATGTCACCGACGTGACGGCCAACGTCGCCCCGCGGTTGGGGACGATCGCGATCCCGCGCCCCTATAACCAGACCGCCACCTATCCGATCGCCATCGTCAAGGGCGGCCAGAACCTCATGCTGGCGCAGCAATTCATCGCCTTTGTGCTCTCGTCGACGGGGCGCGACACCCTGCGGCGCGACAACTTCATCGTGCCCGGGACGTATGCGCCTTGATGCATCGACGGTGACGACCGGGGCCGGCCGCGCCCTCGTGGCCCTGCTGGCCCTGCTGTTGCTGCTCTTCATCACGACGCCGCTCGTCGCGCTCGTGCTGCGCACGACGCCCGCGACGCTGCTGGCCGGCCTCTCGCAGCCGGCGGCGACGAGCGCGCTCGCGCTCAGCCTGAAGACGACGGCCCTGACGCTGCTGCTGGCGATCCTGCTGGGGACGCCCACGGCCTACCTGCTGGCGCGGGGCCATTTTCCCGGCAGGAGGCTGCTGGACAGCATCGTCGACCTGCCTATCGTGGTACCGCCCGCCGTCGCCGGGGTGGCGCTGTTGGTCGCCTTCGGGCGCTACGGGCTGCTTGGCCCCGCGCAGACGGCGCTCGGTGTCCGCCTTTCGTTCAGCACCGCGGCGGTCGTGCTGGCCCAGCTGTTCGTGGCATGCCCCTTCTACGTGCGCTCGGCGCGGGCCGGCTTCACCACCGTCGACCGATCGCTCGAGGACGCCTCGGCCTCTCTTGGCTACGGCGGCTGGGGCACGTTCCGGCGCGTCACCGTGCCGCTGGCCCTGCCGAGCCTGGTGAGCGGGGCGATGCTGACGTGGGCGCGCGCGCTCGGCGAGTTCGGGGCCACCATCCTGTTCGCGGGCAACCTGCCGGGCACGACGCAGACGATGCCGCTGGCCATCTACGAGACGCTGGAGGGCAACGGCGACATCGACGGGGCGGCGGCGCTCTCGGTGCTGCTCGTCGCCGTCAGCCTCGTCGTGCTGCTCGTGGCGCGCCTCGCGGGCGATCGAGCGGTTAGCCAGTAGCCACTAGCCTGGTGGTAGCGCCTCTATCAGCCCCTGTCTCTATCCACGGGTAAGCTACAGGGTGTATAGACCCTGTCACATCCAGAAACCCAGAAACCCAGAAAGCTAATCGCTCATTGCTCACGGCTAATTGCTTACACATCAACGCGACCAAGCGTCTGCGCGACGTGACGCTGCGGGTCGATCTTGCGCTCGGCGCCGGGGTGACGACACTGGTGGGGCCAAGTGGCGCGGGCAAGACGACACTGCTGCGGCTGGTGGCGGGCCTAGTACGCCCCGACGATGGCGCGATCACGCTGGACGGCGTCGTGCTCGACGATGCCGCGCGCCGCCACCACCTGCCGCCCGGCCGGCGCGGCGCCAGCGTGGTCTTCCAGGAGTACGCCCTCTTCCCGCATCTCTCGGTGGCCGAGAATGTGGCCTACGGGCTGCGGGCGCGCCGCGTCAGACGGGCGGAGCGCCGGCGGCGCGTCGCGGCGATGCTGGGGCGGCTGGGCATCGCCGCGCTGGCGGACGAGCGCCCGGGGCGGCTCTCCGGCGGGCAACGCCAGCGGGTGGCCCTGGCGCGCGCCCTCGTCCTGGAGCCCCAGGCGCTGCTGCTCGATGAGCCGCTCTCCGCGCTCGACGTGCGCACCCGCGCGACCGTGCGCGGCGAGCTGCGGGCGATACTGGCGGACCTGCCCATCCCCACCCTGCTCGTGACGCACGACGACGCCGACGCGCTGGTCTTTCGCGAGCGCATCGTGGCCATGGAGGCGGGACAGGTCGTGCAGGACGGCTCCCAGGCGGACCTGCTGGCCCGCCCGCGCTCGCGCTTCGTCGCCGAGTTCGTGGGCGTCAACTATTACGAGGGAGTGCTGGAGGGGGGCCCGCGAGAGGCGCCCCTCCAATCGCCGGACGAGATCGGCGCCGAGCGGGTGGGTCGGGTGCGGCTGAACGAGGGTTTGGAGATCTACGGCCTCGTCGAGGGGCTTGCGCCAGGGCCGGTCGGGGTGTCACTGCGGCCATGGGAGGTGGTGCTGTCGGGCGAGCGGCCGGCCGGCTCGGCCCGCAACGTGCTCGTCGGGCGGGTGCGCGAGGCGTTGCCGCTCGGCAGTCGCGTCCGGGTCGCGCTGGGCGTCGGCCCGCGCGCGACGCTGCCCCTCGTAGCCGAGATCACGCCGGGCGCGCAAGACCTGTTGCGCCTCCACGAGGGACAATTGCTCCACGCGTCATTCAAGGCGACGTCCGTGACAATCCAGGCGCGCTAGGTGCCCTAGGCGCGCTCGCTTGTCCTCCGGCGTCGACCCCTCTACACTGGGGTAGTGGTGGTCGCCCAGAATCCCATGCCGGAGGTGTGATGTTTCGACAGATGCCGCGCATACTGGTAGCCGATGTCGACCCCTCGCTGCGCCTCTTGCTGCGCGGCACGCTCGAGGGCGCGGGCTACCGCATTGCGGTCGCGGACGACGGGTCCGCGGCCCTGTCAGCCATGCGAAGCGCCCATTTCGACCTGCTCATCCTCGGCGTGATGACGCCGGCGATGGACGGGTTAGAGGTGTGCCGCCGCGTGCGCAGGACGAGCGCCGTGCCGATCATCCTGGTCGCAGCGCGGGACACGGAAGAGGACATCATCCGCGGCCTGGACGCCGGCGCGGACGATTACCTGAGCAAACCCTTCAGCCTCGGACAGCTATTGGCGCGCGTCCGGGCCAGCCTGCGACGGGCGCAGCTCACCGCCACCACCCGGTCGATCGTGCGCACGGGCCGCTTGGAGATCAATCTCGCGCAGCACAAGGCGACACTCGACGACCGCGACCTCGCGCTCACGCCGCTGGAGCGCCGCTTGCTCGGGCACCTGGCGCGCCACATCGAGCGTGTCCTGGAAGCCGACCACATCCTCACGCACGTGTGGGGACCCGCCTACGTCGGCGAGGCCGCCCTGCTGCAGGTCGCCATCTCGCGCCTGCGTCAGAAGATCGAGCCCGACCCCGCGCGCCCGACCTATATCCAGACCCTCCCCGGCGTCGGCTACCTGCTGGCGTCGGTCGGCAGTTGACGCGCGGCGGCCCCCGCGGGCGCGTCGTCACACACAGGATCGTCACCGTTATCGCCCATCGATCTCCAACTCATGGCTTCCGACCGCCCAGGTGATAGGGCACGCTGGTCACGACCGTGCCGGGACGAAAAAGCAGCGCGCCTTTGATGCGCAGCGCCGTCTGGTTGTGCAGCAGGTTATCCCACCAGTGCGCGGGCACGAACTCGGGCAGCACCACGGTCAGCGTGTCAAAGGGGTCCTCGGCGTCGACCGCGTCGATGTAGGCGAGCAGCGGCCCCACGATCGTGCGGTACGGCGAGTCGACGATGGTCAGCGCAATTTGTGCGCCGTCGTCCCACGCGTCCCACGTCGCGCGCATACGCGCCGCGTCCTCCGCGCCGTTCGCGATGTAGACGGCGATGACGTGGCCGGTGATCGAGCGCGCGTAGGCCAGCGTTTGCAGGGCCGGCCGATTCAGGGCGGCGATGGGTACGAGCACCGTATGCTTGATGTCCTCCGGTCGCAGCGGGGTGTCGGGCGTCATCGTATCGATCTCTCGCGCCACCGCCTGATAGTGACGATGGACGCGCGTGAACAGGACGATCAGGACGGGGACGATGACGATGACCAGCCAGGCGCCCTCCCCGAACTTGATCGTCACCACGACGACAGTGACGATCGCCGTCGTGACGGCGCCCAGCCCATTGATCGCCAGCTTGAGGCCCCAGCCCGGCCCGTGCGCGCCGAGCCAGTGGCGTACCATGCCGGCCTGCGAGAGCGTGAAGCAGAGGAACACGCCGATGGCGAAGAGCGGGATGATAGCGTGCGTGCTGCCATTGAACAGCACGATCAGCGCCAGGGCCAGCACCCCGATGACCACGATGCCGTTGGAGTAGGCCAGGCGCGAGCCGCGATGCACGAACTGGTGCGGCAGGTAGCCATCGCGCGCCATGATCGCCGCCAGCAGCGGGAAGCCATTGAACGAGGTGTTCGCCGCCAGGATCAGGATCACGGCCGACGAGATCTGGATCACCACGAAGAGAATGTAGGCCGGGCCGCTCCCCGCGGCGGCCTGCCCGATCTGCGCGATCACGCTGGCCTGGTCGGAGGGCACGGCGTGGATAGCGTAGCCCAGCCAGGCCACGCCGAGGAAGAGCGCGCCCAGCATCACGGCAAGCGTGACGAGCGTCCCGGCAGCGTTGCGCGGCGCGGGCTCCTTGAAGACCGGCACGCCGTTGGCGATGGCCTCGACACCGGTCATGGCCGTGCAGCCGCCGGCGAAGGCGCGCAGGACCAGAAAGAGGGACACGCTCTCCGTGGCATGGGTGGGGACCGCGTGCAGGGGGTGCAGATTGCCGGTGGCGAAGCGCAACAGGCCCCAGCCCAGCAAGACCGCCAGCGAGCCGACGAATACGTAGGTGGGCAGTACGAAGAGAGCGCCCGCCTCGCGCACGCCGCGTAGGTTGACCAGCATCAACGCGACAACGCAGGCCACATCGAGCGCCACGCGGTGTGGGTCCAGCGCGGGGACGAGGGCCACGAGGGCCTCGACGCCGGCCGTGACCGACACGGCGACCGTCGTCAGGTAGTCGACCATGAGCGCGGCGGCGGCGAGCAGGCCGGCGCCCGTGCCCAGGTTCTCGCGCGCCACGGTGTATGAGCCGCCGCCCTTGGGGTAGGCGAAGATGGTCTGGCGGTACGAGGTGACGACGATGGCTAGCAGAGCGGTGATGGCCAGGGCGATCGGCAGGTCGAGGCGCGTCCCCACGGCGCCGGCCAGGATCAGGACGTAGAGGATCTCGTCGGGACCGTAGGCGACCGAGGAGAGCGCGTCGAGCCCAAACGCGCCGAGGGCGCCGGGGCGGTTAAGCCGCTCGTGCTCCGCCTCCGCCGTGGGCAACGGCCGGCCGAGCAGCACGCGTTGCACGCCTTCCATCATAGAGACATCCCCCTATTCATAGTCATAGTCATCGGTACATCCGTCCTCCACCAGCACGCCTCCCATCCCACTCTCTCCACCCGAACGCCGGACCCCGACGCGGGCGCGTGGGCGGCGGTCGCGTCCCCTCAATCCGTGTCGCCTACCCGCGCCAGTAGCACCGCCACGAGCAGCGCCAGGGCGACGCACACGATCACGACGCCGATAAGATAAATCATGGCCCGCTACCCCCACCAGAAGGCCGCGGCGATGATGCCGTACAGGCCGATGAGCGCGAGTCCTTCGAGCCAGGTCGATTCGCCGTCGTAGACGATGAGGGCGCCGATACCCGCGGCAAGGCCCAGCGCCGCCAGGAGCAGCCCCGGCAGCACAAGGGTGAGATGCGTCGGTCCCAGGACGAACGAGAGCAGCACCAACGCCGGCGTGAGGCCGACGGCCACCTGCAAGGAGCTATTCAGGATCACGCTGACGGCATAGTCGGGCTTGTTGCGCGCCGCGAACCCGATGCCGACCGCATTCTCTACGGCGTTGCCGGCGATCGCCACGATGACCAGCCCCGTGAAGACGGGTGAGATGTGCAGGGCCACGGTCGTGGGGGTCAGCGCGTCGACGAACAGGCCGGACACGAACGCCGCGCCCCCGGCCGCGATCGCGAGGATGGCCACGGCGAGCGCGAGCGGCCAGCGGGGCGTCCCCCTCTCCGTGTCGGGTCCCGGGACGACGCCAGCGCCCCCGCCGAGCGACACGGGGATGCTCGCGAGGAAAATCGCCAACAGCACGGCGGCGCTGGCCACGCTAAGCGCGTCGGTATGGGCGCCCGCGGCCGTGCGCAGGCCATGGGCCAGGGTGGGCACGGCCAGCGCCGCGACGGAGAGGAGTGTCAGCGTGGCGATCATGCGCGGCGTTTCCGCCCTGAATCGCTGCGTCCCATGCCGGCGACCACCGATAAAGAAGGCAAGACCCAGGACGAGCAGGCTGTTACCCAGGATAGAACCGACGAGCGTGGCCTGGACCACGGCGACGAGGCCGGCGCGTAGCGCGTAGATGCCGACGAAGAGCTCGGGCAGGTTGCCCAGCGCCGCCTGGAGCACCCCGGTCGCGCCAGGCCCGAGCCGCTCGCCGACCTGTTCGGTGGCCTGGCCCACGAGCGCGGCCAGCAGCGCGAGCGACACACCCGATACGACGAAGACGAGCACCGCGCCGGCATGCGTATAAGAGAGGGCGCCGGCCAAGAGAGCCGCGACGACGGCCGCGGCCAGGAGCAGCCGATCGGCGCGCCCGAGGCCGAGCCGCGATAGGACGACGCTCATCCGATCTCCCCCTCCTCGTCCTCGTCCTCGTCCCCCCACGCCGCTCGCGCCCGCCGTTCCGCGCGGCCACCGCTGGCACCGCCAGCGCGGGCGGCGAGCGCCCCACCCATGCCGGCGATGATGAAGCCAACGAGCGTCGTCGCGCCCAGGGCGAGCCCAGCGAGGTGCGGGCGCATGCCCGAGAGGGCCAGGCGCGCGAGGCCCACGACGGCGGTCGCGCCGAGGGCGTAGGCCAGGCGCATCAGCCCCGCGTGTCGTGCGCGCGCGCCATGTCGCGCGGGCGACGAGGAGGCGCACGGCGCCGTCGGCCCTCCCCTCCGTCGCGCGCAGGGCCGCGACGAGCCGGGCCTCGCGCGCCAGCAGATAGTCCAGCGATGGGAGCGGGGGGGCCGAGGACGCGCGCCAGGCCTCCGCCTCCGCACGCGCCACGGCCAGTGCGTATGATCGCCGCTCGGACAGACGCCGGAGGGCTGCCGTGGCCTGCCGCGTGCGCACCGCGCCGGCCACCTGAGTCCGCGGCTCCTCCGCCTTCGGAGCGCCCGCCACGCGACCATCAGCTTTGCGCGCCACCCACCGCGCCAGCGCCTCCTCCGAGGTGAGGAGCTCGGCGAGGACGACGCTCGCGAGGGTGGGCGCCGCGTCGTCCCCGGAGGTCATGTCCCGCAGGCGCGCGCGCTGGAGGGCGGGTAAGGGGCGCGCATGGATCGTCACGAGGACGTGGCGCCCGACGATGAGGTCGAGCGCGTCGGCGGCGACCCCACCGGCCGGGGGCTCGCGACGCGCCACCGCCACGCGTAGGGCGGCATAGTCGCGGTACGAGACGAAGCGGGACTGGCCGTCGGGGGAGAGCGTCGCCAGCGTGGCGCGGTACGGCAGACCCAGCGCGCGCGCTACCACCCGCACGTCGTCCGCGCCGGGGGCGCAGAGGTCGACCCAGACACAGGCGCCGTCCGCGGCCACCGCCAAGGGGATCCCGCCCCGCGTCCAGGGCAGCGGCCGGTGGCCGGGCCGGAGTGCCCAGACCGTTACCGCGTTTCCCTGCGACCCGGCCGCGCGCCCGTCACCGCGCCCTGTCAAGGCCGTGACCCTCCCGATCGCCGGGCCACCGACGCCGAGCGGTCCAGCGTCCAGGCATAGGCCGTCGAGGACGTCGTAGCTGGGCACGGGGTGCGCCACGCCGTCGGCGCTTCGGAGGACGACAGTAGCGCGGCTGGCGCACGGGCGTGCCCATGATGCGCTCGACCGTCCAGCCGGGCATGTACGTGTCCACCTGATCGAGCGCGCGCAGAACCTCATGCCAGGTGAGCCGATGGGCAGGATCGAGCCTGCCCCCGCCATCCTCCTCCTCCACGCCGCACAGGCCATCGGCGGCACGGCCCTCCTCCAGCCGCGCCAGATCGGTAGGGTCAGTGAGGCGGTACAGGGCGCGCACATCCGTCCCTGGGAGCGGGGGACGCGCGTCGTCCCGCACCACGACCGTCCACGCGACCACGACCCCGGCGCGCCCGGCGCGCGGCTCGCCAGTGGCGAGGACCACCGCACACTGCCTCCCGTCACCGGACAGGCGCGCGAAGAGCGCGCGCATCTCAGCATACGTCACGCGCACGCCCCCTGTCCCGCGGTCCCCCACGCGTGCGACGCGGCGCACCCGGTGGCTTTCTCATTAGCGCCCCGCCGTCATCTGTAGATGCTCGATCGCGAGTCCCAGCGCGTAGGCCGGGAAGAAAGTCGGGGCGCCCACGACGCGATGGGCATGTTGCCGCTCTGCTCGGCCGGGCCACACGTCGCCAGCCCGACGGCAAAGAAGAAGCCGGCGCCGTTTGTGCCCAAGCTCTCGATGAAGTCCAGCGCGTACGTCGCAATGATGAGTAGGCTCACAAGAATCCTTTCACCTGTGGCGGGGCGGGTGCGTCGGCGAGGACGGGCCGGCTCACTGCCGCGCGCCGTCGTCCTTATCCCTCTCTTTGTCTTTGTCCTTGCGGCGGTCGCCGCCGCGGTCGGCGTAGACGTGGATGTCGACGCCGGGCAGCTTGCGCAAGAGGTCGCGCGTGACCGATCCGTGCAGGATTTCATACCACAGGCTGTGCGTGGGGTGGCCGATCACGACGTGCGTCACGCCGCGCGCCCTGGCGTAGGCCACGAGTTCGTCGGAAACTTTGCCGCGCAGACGCGCCACCGTGGCCCCCAGGTCGTCGGCAAGTTGCAGGCTGGTACGTAATTGCCGCTCCTGCTCGATCGTCTGCGCCGCGCGCGGGCCTCGCTCCGGCTCGACGGTCACGACAACCAGCCCGGCCTTGAGCGCCGCCGCCAGCCGCCAGCCGCGTCTGATGAGGGCCTTGTCACTCGCGCGGTAGTCCACCGCCACCATAACCTGCTCGACGACCGGAGCCAGTTCGGCGCGTCCCCCCTCGCGCATGTAGCGATCGAGGTCCTCCTCGACTTCTTTGGCCGTGGCCCGTAAGGCCAGCTCGCGCAGCGCGGTCAGGTTCTGCGGCGTGAAGAAGTTGTCGAGGGCGCGCCGCGCCTGCTCGGGCGGGTAGATGTTACCGTGTTTCATGCGCTGGATCAGCGCCTCGGGCGTGATGTCGATTAGCTCGACCTGCGCGGCCTCGTTCAGGACCCAGTCCGGCACCGTCTCGTGCACCGCGACACCGCTGAACTGCTCGACCGTATCGTTGAGGCTCTCGATGTGCTGGATGTTGAGCGTGGAGATCACGTCGATGCCCGCGTCGAGGATGTCCTCCACGTCCTCGTAGCGCTTCTCATGCCGGGAACCCGGCGCGTTGGTGTGCGCCAACTCGTCGACCAAGGCCACCCGCGGGCGGCGCGCGATCACCCTATCGGTATCCATCTCGCGCAGGGTGACCCCTTTGTAGGGGATCTCGCGCGGCGGCACGATCTCCAGGTCGCCGATTTGCTTGGCGGTCTGGGGGCGACCGTGCGTTTCCACGATGCCGATGACGATATCCGTCCCCCGCTCCTTGCGGCGGCGCCCCTCCTGTAGCATCTCGTAGGTCTTGCCGACGCCGGGGGCCGAGCCGAGATAGATGCGCAGGCGGCCCCTGGCCGGCGTCTCCTGCGCCTTGATGCGGGCCAGCAAGGCGTCCGGGTCGGGCCGCTCGTCGTCTCTCGCCATGCGCCCTACCCCCTCAGGCCCGACGCCGTGCCAGACTATCATCCTCATGATCATAGTCCTGTCCAGTCGCCGCGCTCGGGGCGTCCGATGCGCTATAGAGGTCGCCGAGGGCCGGGGTATAGCACAGCAGCACGCGGCACGGGGCGCGGCGCACGATTTTCCACGCCGCGCGCGCGTGGCCCCAGCGCCGCCAGACGCCGCCCGAGGCGAGCGGCAGGAAGATGGCGTCCGCCCCGATTTCACGGGCCTCGCCCACGACGGCGTCGACGCCGCGCCGCGCCCGCACCAGGCGCGTTTCGAGCACGCCGTCGTAGCGTCGCGTGACGTCTTCCGCATGATCCAGGGCGTCGTTCCCAGCCGCGTCCACGCGAACAGGGAGTCCATCCAGGGGCAGCGACGGCGGCACGCGCGTCACGTAGAGGGCAACGACGCGCCCCTCGCCACCGACCTCCGCGCAGGCCAGGCGCAGCAGATCGTCGGCCTGCTCACTACCGTCATAGGGGACGAGGATCGTCTTGAGCGTCATGGGGCTATCGTCCCGTCTACTTCTTTGTTTGGTCGAGCGCGAGGTTGAGCTCGAGCACGTTGACGCGCGGCGCGCCCAGCACACCCAAAGTACGCCCCGACGTGTCCTTCTGGACGAGGGCGCGTACGGTGGCCTCACTCAGCCCACGAGCCTTTGCCACGCGCGCCACCTGCAGGTCGGCGTAGGCCGGGCTGATGTCCGGGTCGAGCCCGCTGGCCGAGGTCGACACGGCGTCCGACGGCAGCGGGTAGGCCGCCGGCAAGCCGTCTTCTTTGCGGATGCCGTCGGCCAGGGCCACCGTGGTCGTCAGCAGCTTCGTGCTGGTCGGCCCGAGGTTGGTCCCGCCCGAGCTGCTGGCGTCGTAGCCGGCGCCGGCGGCCGAGGCGCGCCCGTGAAAGTACTGTGGCGTGGTGAAAAGCTGCCCGATCAGGCGCGAGCCGACCACCTGGCCCTTGGCGTTCGTGATGAGCGAGCCATTGGCCTGGTCGTGGAAGGCGGCCTGGGCCAGGCCCACCATCACCAGCGGATAGATGAGGCCTGTCAGCACGACGAGCGCGATGGTCATGAGGATGGATGTTCTTAGTAAGCGAAGCATTGGTGTCCCTCCAGATGGGCGTATGCGATACGCCCCTACGCGGTGAGATGCAGGACGGTCAGGATGACGTCGATGACCTTGATGCCCACGAAGGGCACGACCACGCCGCCGAGGCCGTAGATGAGCAGGTTGCGGCGCAGGATCGCCGCCGCGCCGTCCGCGCGGTATTTGACGCCGCGTAGCGCCAGCGGGACCAGGGCCACGATGATCAGGGCGTTGAAGATGACGGCCGAGAGCACCGCCGAGTGCGGCGTCGAGAGCCGCATCACGTTGAGCGCCCCCAACTGCGGAAACTGCTTGGAGAACATGGCCGGCAGGATGGCGAAGTACTTGGCGATGTCGTTGGCGATGCTGAACGTGGTCAGCGCGCCGCGCGTGATCAACAGTTGTTTGCCGATCGCCACCACCTCGATCAGCTTGGTCGGATCGCTGTCGAGGTCGACCATGTTGCCGGCCTCTTTGGCCGCCTGCGTGCCCGTGTTCATGGCCACGCCCACGTCGGCCTGCGCCAGCGCCGGCGCGTCGTTGGTCCCGTCGCCGGTCATGGCCACGAGCTTACCCTCGCCCTGCTCGCGCCGGATGATGGCGATCTTGTCCTCGGGCTTGGCCTGCGCCGCGAAGTCGTCGACGCCGGCCTCTTTGGCGATCGTGGCGGCGGTCAGCGGGTTGTCGCCCGTGACCATGATCGTCTTGATGCCCATGCGCCGCAGCTCGTCGAAGCGCTCGCGCATGCCCGGCTTCACCGTGTCCTTGAGGTAGATCACGCCGAGGGCCTCGCCGTCCTGCTCCACGGCTAGCGGCGTCCCGCCCTCCCCGGAGATGCGGTCGGCCACCGTCTTGAGGTCGGCCGGCGCGTGGGGCACGATGCGCGCGACCGAGTCGACGGCCCCTTTCATGGTGCTGCGCCCATCGACGCGCACGCCGCTCATGCGTGTCTCGGCCGTGAAGGGGACGAGCTCGGCGCGGTCGAGGAAGGAGCGGTCGACGTGGACGCCCCTCTCCTCGGCTAGGGCCACGATGCTCTTGCCCTCGGGCGTCTCGTCGGCCAGGCTGGAGCGCAGCGCCGCCTCCGTGACCTCGGCCTCGCTGTGGCCGCCGACGGGGACGAACTGGTAGGCCAGGCGGTTGCCGAAGGTGATCGTGCCCGTCTTATCCAGCAGCAGCGTGTCCACGTCGCCGGCGGCCTCCACGGCGCGCCCGCTCATGGCCAGCACGTTGAACTGCACCAGGCGGTCCATCCCGGCGATGCCGATGGCCGAGAGAAGGCCGCCGATCGTGGTCGGGATCAGGCAGACCAAGAGGGCGATCAGCGTGACGACATCGACGGCGCTGCCCGAGTAGATGGCGAAGGGCTGCAGGGTGTAGACGGCCAGCAGGAAGATGATGGTGAGCGAGGCCAGCAGGATGTTGAGCGCGATCTCGTTGGGCGTCTTCTGGCGGCTAGCCCCCTCTACGAGCGCGATCATGCGGTCGATGAAGGTCTCGCCAGGGTTGGCCGTGATGCGAATCTTCAGGCTGTCCGACACGATGGTGGTGCCGCCGGTCACCGAGGAGCGAATGTCCGTCCCCGGCTCCTTGATCACGGGGGCGCTCTCGCCGGTGATGGCGGCCTCGTTGACCGAGGCCACGCCCGCGACCACGTCGCCGTCGCCGGGGATCAGGTCGCCGGCCTCGACCAGGACCGTGTCGCCGCGCCGCAGTTCCGTAGCGGAAACGACCTGCGTCTGGCCGTTCGGTAAAAGCCTTTTGGCCTGGGCGTCGGTGCGGGTGCGGCGCAGCGTGTCGGCCTGGGCCTTGCCGCGCCCTTCGGCCATGGCCTCGGCGAAGTTGGCGAAGAGCACGGTGAGCCACAGCCACAGCGCGATCGCCCCTGCGAAGAAGCGGTCGCCGGCCGTGGATGCGTCGAAGAGCGTGCGCACGAACTCGGCCGTGGTGACGACCGCGCCGATGAGTACCACGAACATGACCGGGTTGCGCAGCTGCACGCGCGGGTCGAGCTTACGGAAACTGTCGCCGATGGCGCGCCGCGTGATCGTGGGATCGAAGATGGAGAGCGAGCGGCTCTGGCGCCGCCCCTCGCCGAGCGGGGCGCGCGGCCCCCGCGGCTCCTGCTCCTGCTTCTGCTGGGGAGCCTGTATGGCCATGACTGGTTGTCCTCCGTTAGAACGTCTTGTGCGCGTTCAAGAGCAGCTGCTCGATGATGGCGCCGAGCGAGTACGCCGGGAAGTAGGTCAGCGCGGCCACGATGATGATCACGAACACCAGCAGGATGCTGAACGTGGCCCCCGTGGTGGGAAAAGTGCCCAGGTTGGCCGGGACGGTCTTCTTGCGCCCCATCGAACCGGCGATGGCCAGCAGCGGCGTCAGGAACAGGAAGCGCCCGATCAGCATGGCGAAGGCGCCCGTCAGGTTGTACCAGTTGGTGTTGCTGGTGAGCCCACCGAAAGCCGAGCCGTTGTTGCCGTTGCTCGACGTGTAGAGGTACAGGATTTCCGAGAGCCCGTGCGGCCCGGCGTTGAGGATCGACGCCGTGCCCCAACTCCCCGCCACGGCGATCGCCGCGAAGATCAGGATGTTGGCCGGCGAGATGAGCAGCGCGATGCTGGCCATCTTGACCTCGAAACTCTCGATCTTCTTGCCCAGGTACTCGGGCGTGCGCCCGACCATCAGCCCGGCGATGAAGACGGCGATGATGGCGTACATCAGCATGCCGTAGAGCCCCGCGCCGACGCCGCCGAAGATGACCTCGCCCGTGGCTATGTTGGTCAGCGGGACCAGTCCGCCAATCGGGGTGTAGCTCTCGATCCAGCTGTTGATGGCCCCGCAGGAGGCGTCGGTCGTGATGGTGGTGAAGAGGGCCGAGTCGGCGATGCCAAAGCGCACCTCCTTGCCCTCCATGTTGCCGCCCGACTGCGTCGCGCTCGCCGCCGTGGTGTAGTGCGCGCGCGAGGCGATGAGCCCGTTGCCCTTCTGCTCGGCCCCGACGGCCACGAAGTAGCCCAGGCTGAACAGGATGAACATGGCGGCCCAGATGCTCCAGCCCTGTTTGGTGTTGCCGACCCACTTGCCGAACATGTAGACCAGGCCCGAGCCAATCAGGAAGATGGAGAGGATCTCGACAAAATTGGAGAGCGGGGTGGGGTTCTCGAAGGGGTGCGCCGAGTTGGCGTTCATAAAGCCGCCGCCGTTGGTGCCGAACATCTTGATCGCCTCCTGCGAGGCCACCGGCCCCTGCGCGATGTGCTGGATCGCGCCCTCGAGGGTGTGCGCCACTGTGTAGGCGTTCAGGTTGTCCGGCACGCCCTGCCACATCAGGAAGAGCCCGTAGATGACCACGACCGGCAGCAGGATATAGAGGATGCAGCGCACCAGGTCGGCCCAGAACGAGCCGATGCCCGAGGCCGTGCGCCGGGCCAGGCCGCGCACGAGGGCCACGGCCCAGACGATACCCATGGCCGCGGAGAGGAAGTTGTGGAAGGCCAACCCCGTCATCTGCGTCAGGTAGCTCATCGTGCTCTCGCCGCCGTAGTTCTGCCAGTTGGTGTTGGTCGTGAACGAAACGGCCGTGTTGAAGCCGAGGAACTCCGACACGTTGGGCAGGCCCTGCGGGTTGAAGAGCTTGCCATGGAACTGCTGCGTGCGCATGATCAGGTAGGTCAGCAGCAGGCTGACGACGCTGATGGCCAGGGAGGCGAGCAGGTAGACGTACCACCTCATCTCCTCGCCCTCGTCCGTGCCGGTGAGGCGGTAGATCCCGACCTCGACCGGGCGCAGGACGGGGTGCAGGAACGTGCGGCCACCCGTGAAGACCGTGTACAGGTACGACCCGACCGGACGCGCGGTGAGCAGCAGGATAATGCTATAGACGGCCCAGAGGCCGAGGGCCTGTCCCGTGAACATTTAGAAGACCTCCGGGCGCACCAGCGCCACGAACAAATAAACCAGCAGGGCCAGCGAGATGACGGTGAGGATGATGTTCTCGATCATCGGCCGCCCCTCCCCCTGCCCATCAGCCGGTCGCAGCCGGCGGCGAAGGCGACGTTGATGGCGAAGTAGCCGATCGTCGCCAGGACAAAGATCACGTCAAGCACTCTTCTTCTCCTGCCGCGCCACTGTCGACGGGCGGCGTCCACTCGACCTTCTCGCACGGGCCGGCGCGATTCGCGGTCCGCACGAGAACGTGCCAAACATTTTGTCGCACGCAACGGCGACCCCGAGGGCCAGAGCTGCGCTCGACCCGAACCAGGCGACCACCACCAACTGAAGCATCCGCGCTTATCCTTGACTAGCTGATCCCTTGATCCGTGCCGCTATCGGCCGGAATCGGCGCGGCGGGCCTCTCGGCGCGTCGGGCCACCAGGCGCACCAGCGCCTCCATCGGGAACGGCTTCTCGAGCACCCCCACGACACCCAACTCCCCGCACAAGCGGCTATTCGGGCGCAGCGCGGACATCGCGATCACCGGCACATCCGCCCCCCCGGCCGCGCGCAGCTCGCGCAGCACGTCCCAGCCCGATCCGTCGGGCAGGTCGATGTCGAGGAGCATCAGCGCGGGCCGCTCTGCGCGCAGAGCGGCCGTCGCCTCCGCCACCGTCGTCGCGCCGCGCGCCGTGTAGCCGCGGGCGGACAGGTTGCGCGCCATGGCGCGGGCCAGCGTGGGGTCGTCCTCGACCACCAGGACCGATGGAGCCGCCATGCTACGTCACCTCCTCGATAGGTCTCCCTACACCTTACGAGGGGGTATATAAACAGGGCGTAAACGTAGGGGGCATACGTATAAACAGTTGTAAATGGGAGCGGTTACGTGTTGGTTTCGGCGCTCTCGAGTAGGCGGTAGCCGACGCCGGGCTCGGTGAGGATGTAGGTCGGGTGGGCGGGGTCGGGCTCGATCTTGCGCCGCAGCCGGTTGATGAAGACGCGCAGGTACTGCGTTTCGCCACCGTAGTCGGGTCCCCATACGTCGGCCATCAGCACGCGGTGCGTCACGACCTTGCCGGCGTGGCGCACCAGGTAGGCCAGCACGTCAAACTCGCGCGGCGTGAGGTCGAGCGGCGCGCCGTCGCGAAGCGCCCGATGGCCGTCGAAATCGACGACCAGCGGACCGGCGCGTAGCAGGCCGCCCTGCGCGGCCGCGGAGGCCACCGGGGGACGGCGCAGCAGGGCGCGCACGCGCGCCAGCAGTTCGTCCATGCCGAACGGCTTGGTCAGGTAATCGTCGGCGCCGAGATCGAGCGCGCGCACCTTGGCGCGCTCCTCGCCGCGCGCCGAGAGCACCAGGATGGGGACGGCGGACTGGGCGCGCAGGTCGCGGCAGACGTCGAGACCGGAGAGGCCGGGTAGCATGAGGTCGAGGATGACGAGGTCGGGCCTGTACTCGGCCGCGCTGGCCAGCGCCTCCTCGCCTGTTTCCACGGCGTCGACGTCGTAGCCGCGCGCGACGAGGTTGGCCCGCAGCGTGCGCCGGATAGCCGGCTCGTCGTCGACCACGAGGACGCGTAGACCGCTCACGGCGCCTCCTCCCTACTATCTCCTCCGGCCGGCGTCGCGGCGGCCGCCCGCCCTGGCGCGCGATCCTCCTCGATCGGCAGCGTGACCGTGAAGGCGCTGCCATGCCCGACCCTATTGGCCGCGGCCTCGACGACGATGCGGCCGCCATGCGCCTCCACGAGCCCTTTGACGATGGCCAGCCCCATGCCTGTCCCGGACGCGCGCCTCGCGGAGCCGGCGATGCGGTAGAACTTGTCGAAGATCCGCTCCCGCTCGGACGGCTGGATGCCGGGACCCTCATCGGACACGGCGAGGCGCAGCGCCAGCCCCGGACCGTGCTCGTCGACCGAGGCCGCGACGGTGATAGGCGCGCCGGACAGCGAGTACTTGGCCGCGTTCTCGATCAGGTTGGTCAGGACCTGCTCGATCTGCACGGCGTCGAGCCGCACCGGAGGCAGCGCCGTGGGGATGTCGCGCACGACGGGGTGGCCGTCCAGGCGCAGCTCCAGGCGGCGGATCACGCGGTCGGCCAGCTCGGCGAGGTCTTCCCACTCCTTGTCCGGCACGATCGCCCCGGCCTCGATGCGCGAGAGGTCGAGCAGATTGGAGACGAGGCGAGTCAGCCGGTCGGCCTCGGAGTCGATATCCCTGGCGAAGAGCGCGCGGTCCTCCTCGCTCCACGCCACGTCCGTCTGCAGCAGCGAACTGGCCGCGGCCTTGATGCCGGCCAGGGGCGTGCGCAGGTCGTGCGAGACCGAGGAAAGCAGCGCGCTCTTGAGCCGGTCACTTTCCCGTGCCACGGCGGCGGCGCGCTCCTCCTCGGCCAGCCGCGCCTGTTCCAGGGCGATCGCCGCCCCGTTGGCGAACGTCGCCAGCAGATGCTCGCGCTCCAGGTCGGGCGGGGTACCCGCCGCGTAGACGAGCTCGAGCACGCCGACCGGGCGCGCCTCGACGCGCAGCGGCAGGAAGTGGGCGCGCTCCTCATGAGCCCGTAGACGTGGCGCGCGGCCGTGGCGCGGCTCTCGATCGCGGCCCGACCGACCCAGCCCCGACTCTCGCCCCTGGGTGTTGACCCACATGGCCACGGACGCGACGTCGCGGCTCTCCTCGACATGTAGATCGGCGGGCAGGGTCCCGGCAACGGCGGCGGTCCGCCAGCCCCCGGACGCTCCCCCGGGCAGCAAGACGGCGCAGGCCTGCAACTCGAACGTCGCCCGCAGCCGCTCAATGAGGTCGGGCAGGATGCGCTCCAGGTCTCCGCCCGTGATGAGGGCCATGCTAAGATCGTAGAGCGCCTCCGAGCTGTGGGCACGGCGCAGGGCCTCCTCGGCCCGCCGGCGCGCGATACGCGAGAGTTGCCCGGTGAGGAGAGCGACGGCCAGGAAGACCATCAGCGCCAGGAGGTCGCGCGCCGTGCCGACGGTGACCGTGTAAAGCGGCTGGATGAAGTACCAGTCCCAGACCAGGATGGCGACGACCGACACGACGACGCCGGCGCGGCGACCGCCCACGATCGAGGAGAGCAAGACTGGCGCGAGGAAGAACAGGGGGATGCTCGGACCCAACGGTCCGTCCGCGCCGTGCCAATGCCGGAGCAGGGGCACCAGCAGGGCGAGCAGCGCCAGGCTGGTCGCCAGGGCGAGGGCGGGGTGTGGCGCCGCGGGGTCGAAAGGGCGCGTGCGTCTGGTATGAAGCTTCATAGCCTCAGTGTATCCGGCCCCATGCGCTCTCCTTGCCTCATGTCTTACCTCGTGGGGCGCTATTCCAGTGAATGATGGATACGATGACGATGGGCTCACGCCGGCCAGGGCCGCGGCGACAGCTCTCTCCGGCGGCCAGGCCGCGCCCTCGGCCCACGCCGCAACGAAGGCGTCGTCGCCTAGCGCGCGGCGCAGGGCCACGCTCTCCTCAAGCAGGGCCGCAGTGGCGTCCACGGCCCCCCGCCCCAGCGCGACCTCCGCTTGCGTGTCGAGCGCGAGGGCGATGACGCGCGCGTCGCCCACTTGCCGCGCCAGGGCCAGCCCCTCCGCCAGCAGCGCCGCCGCCGGCGCCATCTCGCCCCGGTCCCGGTGTTTCGGGCCCCGACGGTGGTGGGGCAGAGGCGCTGCGAGCGTAGCCAGCTCGTCGCGCTACTCCCTGGCCGGCTGCACGCAGATTGCCCACGGGTAACCGCGACCGGGCCGGCCGCGGTATGCTAGTGGGTAATGAATAGGACATTGATGGGCTCACGCCGAATAGGCGTCGCCGCCAGCATGATGGGTGTGCTCCTGGCCAGCCTGGGGGCCGAGGTGGCGCGCCCCATCCTCGGCATCGTCAATATCCCGCTGGTGTACCTCATCGTCGTCGTCGCCGTGGCCACGATCTGGGGCTTGTGGCCCGCCCTCCTGGCCTCGTTGCTGGCCGTGGTCGCGCTCGACCTGCTCTTCGTGCCCCCCGTCGGCCTGCTCACCGTCGCCAACCCCGGCGACTGGCTCACGCTCCTGTTCTTCCTCGCCATCGCCGCGCTCACGGGCCGCCTCGCCGCCGGCGCGCGGGCGCGGGCCGAGGAGGCGCAACGGCGCGAGCGCGCCATGGCCGTGCTCTACGACTTGGGCACGGCGCTGATCGGCGAGGGCGACCTGAGGGTCATCCTCCCCGACATCGCGCGGCGCGCGGCGCGGGCCTTCGGGCTCGGGGCCTGCCACATCACGCTCCCCGATGCGGACGATCACCCGCACGTCGTCGCCGCGTTCGGACCATGGGCCGAGGCTGATAGCCGGGGCGCGCAGGCTATCGTGCGGCAGGTCCTGGCGACCGGGCAGTTGGCCACCGTGTACGAGCCGTCGAGGCCGTCGAACGGGTCGGGAACACCCCACCCGGCGCCCGCGATTCGCCGCCCCGTCGGCGCGTCCTGGGCGGCCCTATATCTGCCGCTCACGGTCGCCGGGGCCGTGGTCGGCGTCATGCGCGTGGCGCGCTCTGGGGACGCCCCGCCGTTCGACGCCGAGGACGAGCGTATCCTGACCGCCTTCACGCAGCAGGCGGCCCTGGCCATCGATAAGATGCGCCTGGCCGAGCGCGCGCGCCAGGCGGCGACACTGGAGGAGGCCGACCGGGTCAAGACAGCCCTGCTCTCCGCGGTCTCGCACGACCTGCGCAGCCCCTTGGCGGCGATCAAGACGGCGGTCACCGGCTTGCTCGATCCCGGGGCCGCCCTCGACGCGCACGGCCGCGTCGACCTGCTCGATGCCATCGACGTGGAGACGGACCGCCTGACGCGCCTGGTCGCCAACCTGCTGGACCTGTCGCGCCTGCAGGGCGGCGCCCTGCGCCCGCACAAAGAGTGGGCGGACATCGCCGAGATCGTCGTGTCCGTCGTCGACCGCTTGGCCCCCCGCCTGCCCGATCATCCTATCAGGGTCGATGCGCCCGACGACCTGCCGCTGGTCCCCATCGACTACGTGCGCATCGACCAGGTACTAAGCAACCTGATCGAGAACGCCGCGGCGTACGCGCCGCCGGCCAGCGCGATCACTATATCCGCGCGGGCGGAGCGCGGCGGCGTCCTGCTGCGCGTGCGCGATCGGGGGCCGGGCATCCTCCCGACGGAACGCGCGCGCGTCTTCGCGCCTTTCTATCGTGGTCCCGCGACGGACGGGCGCGCGCCCGGTAGCGGGCTGGGGTTGGCGATCTGTAAAGGGATCGTCGACGCCCACGGCGGCAGTATCGAGATCGAGGAGACAGACGGGTCCGGCGCCAGCCTCGCGGTGTGGCTACCGGGGGGATCGGCCACGCTGGCCACGCCGGAAGATACCGTGGCCATGGCGCCCGAGCGGGAGCCGGCGCGACCATGACCCGGGGGGCGCGCATCCTGGTCGTCGACGACGAGCCCCAGCTGCTGCGCTCGCTGCGCACGACGCTCGCCGCACACGGCTACGACGTCCAGGCCGCGACGACGGGCGAGGAGGCGCTGGCCCTGCTCGCCGCGCGGCTGCCCGACCTCGTCGTGCTCGATCTCGTGCTGCCGGGGCTCTCCGGCCTCGACGTGTGCCGCGATCTGCGCGCGCGCGCGTCCGTGCCCATCCTGATCCTGTCCGCGCGCGGCGACGAGCGCGACAAGGTGGCCGCTCTCGACGCGGGCGCGGACGACTATCTGACCAAGCCGTTCGGAGTGAACGAGCTGCTGGCGCGTATCCGCGCCGCGCTGCGACGGGCCGCGGGGGCGCGCGGCCCGTCCACGGTGGTCGAATCGGGCGACCTGCGCGTCGACGTCGACCGCCGCGCCGTCACACGCGGGGGAATCGAGGTGCGGCTGACCCCCACCGAGTTCGACCTACTCAAGACGCTGGTCGCCAACGCGGGCCGCGTGCTCACCCACGACCACCTCCTGCGCGCCGTGTGGGGTCCGCAGTACGACGGCGAGAGCCAGTTGGTGCGCGTCTTCATCGGCCAACTGCGCCGCAAGATCGAGCCCGACCCCGCGCGCCCGACCCATATCGTGACCGAGCCCGGCATAGGCTATCGGTTCCGCCTCGACCCCTAAGCCCGCTGGCGCCCCTTTCCCTTACGTTTTCTTTATACGGGACGCCTGTTCCCTTACGCCCCCTTATATCCGGCCGTCATACTGAGGATAGAGACGGCAGAGGACGCGTGGTATGTGTGGGGTGGGGGGAGGCGTATGGTCATGGCGCGTATACTGGTTCCTTTCGACGGCGGAGCATCGGGCGAAGAGGCGCTGCGCACGGCCTGCCGCATGGCCCACGGCGGCTACGACGAGGTGCAGGTCGTCTACGTGGTCCGCATCTCCCACCACCTGCCCGTCTGGGCCAATCTACCCGCCCACGACGACCGTGTGGACGAAGTCTTCGCGCGCGCGGAAGCGATCGCCGGCGGCCACGGCATCCCCCTCACCACCGTGCGCGTCGCGGCGCGCTACGTCGGCTGGGGCATCGTCGCCGCGGCCGAGAACTGCGATCTCGTCCTGTACGGACGCAGGCGACATCGCCGGCTGCACAGACGCATCCTGCCGGACGCCACACTGCGCCATGTCGCGGCGCGCGTGCCCTGCCAGCTCCTGCTGCTGCCCCAACCCGCGCCGACGAGCGTGACACGAGCGGCGCCGGAGCCTCTCCTGCTCCCGCTGGACCCGATGCGCCGTGAGCGGAGGGCGTAGAGGAGCTTGAGGCCGAGGACTACTGCGGTTTACTTCTCACAAGCCACGCCCTATCCCGGGTTTAGATGAGAACGGGCGGCGCCACAAACGGATACACCCACGAAGATATGAGCATAGGGGATATGACACACGAACAGGTAGGGGAGAAGGCCGACGACGCGATAGCGGGGGCTACGCCGGCTGGGAACACCGAATTAGAGACCCTGCGCAGGGTCGGGGGGCATTGGCCGCGGCGCCCCGGCCCCCCCCGGTCTAGGCGACATCTCGCCCGACCTGACCACGCGCGAGGCCAGGAGCGGCCAGCACCACGGCGGCCAGTACGTGCGCGTGGGCCGGCGCGGGCGGGCCGAGTTCCGCCAGATGGGCGCCGGCCTGATCCAGGCCACCGAGGAGGTGCCGCGCGCGCGCGGGGGCGTCGGCAACGCCTTCACCAACGTGCGCGAGTTCCTCATCGGCGACCCCCTGTCCAACGAGCAGGCCGCCCACGAGCGCCTCACCAAGGTGAAGGCCCTCGCCGTGCTCTCCTCCGACGCGCTCTCCTCGGTCGCCTACGCCACGGGGCAGATGGCCACCGTGCTGATTCTGGCCGGCGCGGGGGCGCTGGACAACTCGCTGGGCATCATGGTGGCCATCGCCCTGCTGCTGGCTATCGTCGGCCTCTCCTATCGCCAGACCATCAAGGCCTACCCGCAGGGCGGCGGCTCCTACATCGTCTCGCGCGATAACCTGGGCGACCTCGCCGGCCTCGCCGCCGGCTCCTCGCTCATGATCGACTACGTGCTGACGGTGGCGGTGAGCATCACGGCCGGCGTCAACGCGCTGCAAGGGCTCGCGCCGTCGCTCGTCCCCTACACCGTGGAGCTCAGCCTCGTCGTCGTCGCCGTCCTGCTGCTGGGCAACCTGCGCGGCATCCGCGAGTCCGGCTCGATCTTCGCGCTGCCCACGTACCTGTTCCTCTTCGGCATGTACGCCATGATCTTGTGGGGGGCCTACCAGTTCTTCGCCCACGGCGCGCACGTCGTCCCCTACCACCCGCAGTACGCGGGCGCCGCGGCGGTCCATGCTACCGAGGGGCTGGGCGTCTTCCTGATCTTGCGCGCCTTCGCCTCGGGCTGTACTGCGCTGACGGGGGTGGAGGCCATCTCCGACGGCGTGCCCGCGTTCAAGCCCGTCGAGTGGAAAAACGCGCGCACGACGCTCACGGTGATGGTGGTCCTCGCCATCGGCATGTTCGTCGGCGTGACACTGTTGGTGCACGCCTTCGGGCTCGTCCCGACCGTCGGCGACGCGCCGCCGACGCTGCTCACGCAACTCGCCGGGCACGTTTTCGGAGGCGGCCCGATCTTCTGATACCTGGAGATCACGACCGCGCTGATCCTGGCCCTGGCCGCGAACACGGCCTACTCGGACTTCCCGCGGCTGCTGTTCTTCATGGCGCGCGACGGCTTCGTGCCGCACCAGTTCGCCCACCGCGGCGACCGTCTGAGCTACTCCAACGGCATCATCCTGCTCACGGGGCTGGCCGCCGTCCTCATCATCTTCACGGGGGGCAACGTCAACGACCTGATCAACCTCTACGTGATCGGCGTCTTCAACTCGTTCACACTCTCGCAGGTCAGCATGGTCAAGCGCTGGTGGACGCACCGCACGCCCGGAGTCGAGGGGTACGAGCCCAAATGGCGGCGCAACATCCTGCTCAACGGGGTCGGCGCGGTCGTCACCTTCGTGGTGCTGCTCGTCACGGCGGTCACCAAGTTCGCGCACGGCGCCTGGCTCGTCGTGGTACTGGTCCCGATCCTGATGAGCGTGTTCTGGCGCATCCACCGCCACTACGAAAAGACCAAGGAGTTGCTCGTCGCCGAGACACCCCTAACGCCGGGGACAATCGAGCACACCGTGCTCGTCCCCGTGGCCGACCTCAACCACCCCGCGCTGCAGACCCTCGCCTACGCGCGCTCGATCTCGGACCGGGTGATCGCCGTGCACGTGTCGGACGGCGAGGAAGATCAGGGGCGCATGCGCGAGAAGTGGGAGGCCTGGGGAGACCACGTGCCGCTCGTCGTGATCGACTCACCCTACCGCTCGATCCTACCGCCGCTGCTCTCCTACATTGACGCGATCGACCGCCAGAGCCGCACCGACACGCTCACGGTCGTGCTCCCCGAGTTCGTCAACATTCACTGGTGGGACGGCATCCTGCACAACCAGACGGCGTTACGCCTGAGAGTGGCCCTGCGCAATCGGCCCGGCACGGTTGTAACCAGCGTGCCCTACCATCTACGAAGTCGATAGGCGCCTATCGATCATCGACCCTGTCGTCGAGCGCGAACTGTTCGGGCAGCCCGGCGGGCAGGTAGCCGATCTGGACGGGGCACGGCGCGTTCTGCAGCACGTGGCGCAGGGTGCCGCTGATGAGGAGGGACGTGCCCAGCCGATTGCTGTCGCGCAGGCCCATGAAGATGACGCGCGCCCCGCTCTCCTCGGCGTCGGCCACGATCGACTCTCCGACGGAGCGCGCACGGTCGACCTCCATGACACATGACACGCCGTAGCGCGTCACGATACGCTCGGCCCGATCGAAGAGGGCCTCGGTCTCGGCCTCCTCTTCGCGGCTGAAGGGCACGTCGAGCGGGATATGCCGGCTGCGGCAGACGACGTAGAGCACGCGCACCACTCCCCCGATGTCGTTGGCGGAGCGGCTGGCCAGGTGCAACTGCGCTTCGCTCATGGGGCTGCCGTCGTAGGCGACGAGCAGCGTGGGACCGCCGGCCTTGGTATCGATACCGTCTTGCTCAAATGTCGATGCCATCGTCCACCACCCTCCCTCCCTGGTAGGATGTCACGCGCCGCCCCGGCCGCCGGCATAAGCGGTGGACCCTGGCGGTACTGGTATTGTTCAGCGCTCCGCGAATTGACGTGGCACGCTCTTCATGATGGGCAGATGCTGCCGCTTGCGGTACGTCACGTAGAGCACGGCGCCGCCGAGCATCCAGGCGAGGCCGACGTAGCGACTGAAGGGATTGACGATCAACCCCTGCAAGATCCAGACACCCAGGGTGCCCAATCCGCCCACGACGGCCGTCAGTGGGATGCTGCGCCCACCTCCCACCGGGATGTTCAGGGGCGCGCGCCAGGTGTGCTTGGCCCCGCGCAGGCGCATGCCGATCAGCGAGGCGTGCGCCATCGTGAACCCGAGCGTCGAGCCGAAGATGTACAGCGCGGTCAACAACTGGATGTCGCCGGGGATCACGAGCACGACCGCCACGAGGGAGAAGAAAATGATGGCCACGGTCGGCGTGCCGAGGCGCGGGTGAATTCTGTTGAGCAGCGCCGGCACCTGGCGATAGGTCCCCATGGAGAAGGAGAGGCGGGACGCGCCCAGGATGCCGGCGTTCGCCGCGATCAGGAGGATCGTCGCGGCCAGGATAGCCACCGCCGGCTTGAGCACATCGCTGAAGGGGTGAGGGAGCTCGCCGGCAATGCCGGCAACCGGATCGGCGATGAATTTGGTGGCCAGCAGCGTGGTGTACTGGCCGCGGACCAGATGCACCGGCAGGGCCGAGAGGGCCACGATAGAGATGCCGACGAACAGGATCAGCACGGCGAAGATGAGCGTGGCGTACGAGCGCGGCACCGTCCGCTCCGGGTCTTTGGCCTCCTCGGAGAGGTTGGAGATAGTCTCGATGCCCGTGTAGGCGACCATGGCGACGGCCGCGCCCTGGATAAAGTTGAGCCCCGAGGGCGCCGTGCCCCAGTGGATCTGCTGCAGGAAAAAGGGGTGCGCGACCGTGGCCATCACCACCAGGAAGATCCCGCCCACGACCACCAGCACGACCTCAGTGCCCAGGTCGAGCACGGCGAAGACGACGCTCAACGTGGCGGCCTCTTCGGCCCCCATCAGATTGAGCCCCATCAGCAGCAGGATGACCACGACCGCGCCGGCGACGACGGCCGTCTGCTGCTCGAAGATCGGGAAGAAAACGGCCAGGTAGCCCACGGCCGAGAAAGCGGAGATGGAGATGGTGACCGTGTAGGAGAGCAGCGTACCCCAGCCGGTGATGAAGGACACGAGTTCGTTGAAACCCTGCCGCGCGAAGTTGGAGGCGCCCCCGGCCTCGGGGACGGCCACGGTCGCCTCGGTGTAGGTGAAGACGGTCAGAATGAAGAAGACGCCGGCCAGGGTCAGCGCGAACGGCGTCGCGCCGAGGGCGAACACGGCGGTGACGCCGAGGGCGTAGTAGATGGACGAGCCGACGTTGCCGTAGCCCGACGAAAATAAGGCGGGCACGCCAAGGGTGCGCTGCAGCCGCAGCTCGCGCCTGACGCGGCGGACCACGCGCGCATTGCCCGCCAGCCGCCCCGGCCGCATCCCCTCCGCAGGCCGGCTCTCCGGTCTGGCCACCACACGCCTCCTCACTCCTTGAACCGCACAATATAGGCGCCGCCACGCGCGGCGCCTGGAGTCATACTACCAGTTGGGGCTCCACCATGCTGCACCATGCTGCACGCTTGCACGCCGCGCAGGGCTTGTGAAAAGTCGCCCAAGTCCCTTCTCGCCCCCTCCGCCCCTGGCTAACTGGCCCCTCTCTCGCCCCCTCCGCCCCTGGCTGACTAGTCCCCCGGACCCTGGCTGCGGCCGCGGGTCCGCCGGCCTAGCGCGCCTCCGGGGGAACCCCGGGAGATGCCTCCCCCCAGACCCCCGCCATCCACGACGGGGGACGGGTGAACAGGCTCGACCGCCCGACAATGCACAGACCCTGGCACGCCGCGCGAGGCGGCGCCGACGGGAGGCACCGTTTAGGCTACTATATAAGGGATAGCACTAGATGTCGATGATCGAGGGCTTATGACCTTACGAGAGCTGATCGCGCGGGCGCGCGAGGACATCGCGGTCGTGTTCGAGAAGGACCCGGCGGCGACGAGCGTGGCGGAGGTGCTGCTCTACCCGCACCTGCACGCCCTGTGGTTGCACCGGCTCGCCCACCACTACTATCTCAAAGGGCGCCGCTTCGCGCCGCGCCTCATCGCGCTGTTCGCGCGCTTCATCACCGGCGGCATCGATATCCATCCCGGCGCGACGATCGGCCGCCGCTTCTTTATCGACCACGGCTCCGGCGTGGTCATCGGCGAGACCGCCGTCATCGGCGACGACGTGATGCTCTACCATCAGGTCACGCTCGGCGCGACGGGCTGGTGGAAGGACATGAAGCGCGGCCGCGACGCCAAGCGCCACCCCACCATCGGCGATCACGTGGTCCTCGGCTCCGGCGCGACCGTGCTGGGCGACGTGACGGTCGGAGCCTGGAGCAAGGTCGGGGCGCAGGCGCTCGTCATCGAGTCGCTCCCGCCCCACTCCATCGTGCTCGGCCACGCCGGCGCCATCATCCACCGCACCCCCGACGACACCATCACCATCGAGGAGCAACCGGTCGACGATTGGGTCGTCTGACCGCCACGGACGAACTCTACCAGGGCGGTGCTTTTTTATCGGGCTACCGCGACGGTTTCACGCGCCGCGGCGTCGCGCCCGTCGCGCCCGTCGCGCCCGTCGCGCCTATAGCCGCCCCCCTCGGCCATGTGGGCATAGTCGCGGTAGCGCGCAACCTCGGCGACGATCCAGGCCTCGTCCCACCCCAACTCGGGCGCGACGAGCTCGGCGATCCGGTGCGCCACGCCGGTCCCATGCTCTTCATCGAGCAGATTTAGGCGCATGCGGCGGGCCAGGATATCCTCCAGCGTCGTCACCAATTCGTGGCGCGCGCTGTAGACGGCTTCGGCCATGACGTAGCCCAGGCTGGGGACGACGGGCGCGGCGAGCGCGGGCCGCGCGGCGATGAGCTCGAGCACGGCCAGCGCGTGCGCGCCGTAGCGGTCGAGCAGGTGGCGCGCCACCGCGGGAGTCGTGCCGTAGTGAGCGCCCAGGGCGCGCGCGTGCCGGCTGAGCTCGTGGTAGCCCGGAGTACCCGTGAGCCGCAGGGTGGATGTGTCGGCGCGGCGCGGCGCCTCGAGCCCTGTCGCCTTCAGCGCCGCCTCGACGGCGTCGTGCGCCATGAGCCTGTAGGTCGTCAGCTTGCCGCCCCCGATGCTGACGAGCCCCGACGGGCTGCTGAGCACGACGTGGTTGCGCGAGAGGTCTTTCGTGCCGGTCGAAGGCTCCCCACCGGGCTGGTTCCGCCCCCCGGGGTCCTGGCCGCCCGAGACGGTGGTGTCCTGGATGCGGATGAGCGGGCGCAGGCCGGCGTAGGTGGCGATGATGTCGTCCCTGGTCAGCGCCGTCTCGAGATAGTCGTTGGCGTTGGCCAGGATGAAGTCGACCTCCGCGTCCGTGGCGGTCGGGCGATCGAAGTCGCCCCGGTACTCCTGGTCGGTCGTGCCGACGACGACGCGCCCCTGCCACGGCACGGCGAACAGGACGCGGCCGTCGCTTGTTTCCGGCATGATGACCGCGGTCTTGATGGGGAGGCGGTCGAACGGGACGACGATGTGCGCCCCCTTGCTGGGCACGACCTGCGCTTTGATCCCACCGTCCGCGTCCATGCGCTGGATATGCCCCATCCACACGCCCGTGGCGTTGACGACCGTCCGCGCGCGCACCAGGAACACCGGGCCAGCGGCGCCGCCGACGTCGGCGGCGCCCTCCGGCCCGGTTCGCAAGTCGCGCGCGGCGAGAGTATCGCGGACGTGCACGCCGACGACGCGGCCGTCCTCTTTGATCAGGTCGGTAACCTCGGTGTAGGTCGCGGCCACGGCGCCGCGCTCGACGGCGGTGAGCATCACGGCGAGGGCGAGCCGCGCGTCGTCGGTCTGCGAGTCGTAGTAGCTGAAGCCGCCCCCGTCCCAGGGCGCTTTGAGTGGAGCCTCACGCGCCTCCTCGGCCCGGCCGACGCGGTGGTGCAGGCCGAGGGCGCGTCGCCCGGCCAGGAGATCGTACAGCCACAGGCCGCTGTCGACGAAGGCTTTGCCGAGCGGGCCGCCCTTGACGGGGTACAGGAATGAGAGGCGGCGCACGAGGTAGGGCGCGATGTGGATGAGGGTATGGCGCTCGCGCAGCCCCTCGCGCACCATGGGAAAGTCGTATTGCTCGAGGTAGCGGACCCCGCCGTGTACGAGTTTGGTCGACCAGCTACTGGTACCCGAGGCTATATCACCCTTCTCGATCAGGGCGACGCGCAGGCCGCGCGCCGTCGCGTCGAGCGCCACGCCCACGCCGGTGATACCTCCGCCGATGACGAGCAGGTCGAAGGTTTGTGTTTTCAGTGCGTGCAGATGGTCGTGACGCGTGCGAATCATGGCGCCTCCCTGCTATTAACTCGTACTCCCACCAGGGTTTAGTGTAATCGCTTGGGAGGCGCTCTGTTAAGCCCTAGCATAGGTAGCTCCGGAGCCTCTTCCTAATGCAACTCCGACGAGAACCCCGAGCGCGAGCGCGAGCGATTCCACCTGCGGGCCATGCAGGCCCAGCGCATCGGCGGGCGCTATGACGGGCCGCCGCGACAGGTCGTGGTCGTGCTACCGCCTCATCTGATCGAACGCGCCTCGACGCGCGCGATCGCGCGCGTCGAGGGAGGGAAGGGTGCGCGGCTACGCGCCCTGAGGGCGCGGCCCGCGGCTACGCGCTAAATGCTTCCAAACAATAGTCGCGGGATGCGAACCTCGCACGCAATGTCGCGCGACCGCAGTCGCCGCACGCTGCCATGCGACCGCAGTCGCAGGCTTATTCCGTACAGTCAAGCTGGAAGCATTTAGGCGCGGTAGCGCCCAAGCGCACACCTACACTTTGCGCGCGCACGCTCAATAGTGTTACAATAGCCACACTCTCACCCCTCATACTCATCATATCCTGCAAACCATTGGAACCGTCTGTATGAACGGAAGGAGGAAGGAAAGGCAGGGGCACACAGTGTGTCGGGCTCGCTCAACCGAACAGCTGCTCCACGCGGCGGTTGGGCGCGCTTGGGCGCAGATATTCTACCGCGAAGGCATCGTAGCCACAGAGCAACTATCTGTTCGATGACCCCTTCACGCAACGGCGCTTAGTTGGAGGAAGATCATGCGGCGAATCCTGTACGCGACCATGGCTATCGGCATCTGTTTGGCGGCGTGGGTACCGCGCGCCAACGCGACGGGTCCGGCGCAACGGCATCAGGCCGGGTGCACGGCCAAGGGCAATGTCTCATTCATGTTATAGGGCGACAAAGGCGAGAACATCGAGCAGACGGCCGTGATCAAACAGGTCGAGGCGGCGTGCCCCGGAGTGAAGGTCACGCCGATGTGGGACCAGGGCAACTACGACAACGACCTCGCGACCAAGATCGGCTCGGGCAACGCGCCCGATGTCTTCCAGCTCGACGGCTCCAAGCGCCTGCCCGAATTCGTCGGCGAGGGCGCCCTCAAGGACATCAGCCCCTACATCAAGAAGGATGGGCTCGACCTCAGGAGCACCTTCTGGCCCGCCTGCCTGCCCGAGACGCAATACCAGGGCAAGACCTACGGCATGGAGCGCGACTGCGGCAACCAGGGCGTGCTCGTCTACAACAAGGACATGTTCGACGCAAAGCACCTGTCCTACCCGACCGATTCGTGGACCTACAAGGACCTGCAGAACGCGGCGACGAAGCTCTCCGGCAACTATAGCCTGCCGACCGACCCCTCCCGCAAGCTGCGTTTCGGCATTGCCATCCGCACCGACGACTACTACATCCAGCAGTTCATGTGGGACTGGGGCGGCGACTGGCTCAGCTCGGACCTCAAGACGTGCACCATGACCAGCGCGCAGTCCCGCGCCGGCCTGCAGTGGTGGCATGACCTGGCCGCCAAGTACCACGGCGCCCCCACGGCGCTGCAGCAGAAGGCCGTTTCGGCCGACGCGGTCGGCGGCTTCCACGACCAGCGCTACGCCATGGCCTTCGTCGGCCCCTGGGTGCTGAACTATGTACTCAAGCCCAGCGCCTATCTGAGCACCGCCCCCGTCAAGTTCAAGTGGGGCGTCGCGAACAACCCCGGCGGCCCTTCCAGCCACGCCGCCCTCGTTTCTACCGGCGAGGAGGTCATGTCCGCGCACGCCAAGAACCCCGACGCGGCCTATCAGGTCATCAAGTACGTGACGACGGGGACGGGCACCCGGCTGCTGGCCAAGTACGGCATCGGCATCCCCGGCAACGTGGCGGTCTCCAAGACCTCGGACTTCACAGGCACGTACAACCCGTACAGCGAGACCTGGCTGAAGACCATCAACACGGGCCGCGCCCCGCGCCTGATCCCGCAGTACGACAAGTTCAACGACACGATCAAGACGGCGCTGGTGCCGTACTGGAACGGCCAGACCTCGGTGGAGAGCGCGACGACCACCGCGTGCAACGGTGTACATGGCCATGTAGAAAGCCCCACTGATGGCCAGCTAATGGTCCCCATTCGTGGAGAACCTGCCGACGGTTCCCCAAGCCCCGCCCACGCGAAGGCCGTGCCGAGACAGGGAGAACTTGT
>JAABUH010001122.1_pt1 | contig 32183 bp, 25 predicted proteins | sample 5559121 | NCBI WGS metagenome assembly JAABUH01 (sample SAMN10711871, study PRJNA513364) | rock metagenome | isolation source: Antarctica rocks | place: Antarctica: Victoria Land, Battleship Promontory nord | collected 2015-12-28
AAGGGGCATTGCGGATGTCGTAGGTATAGTCGGTCTCGTTGCCCAGGGCATCCTTGACCGCGAGGGTGTTGCCCTGGGCGTCGTAGCGCAGGTGGATCACTTTGCCCAGGTTATCCGTCACCGTCAGCGGCTGGCCCATGGCGGCAGGCGGGTTGTAGGTGCCGTCCGTCGTGTAGTTATACGTCGTGGTGATCGTCGTGGCCGCGTTGTTGCCGGGGGCGGTGACGGTGAGGAAGTTGCCCAAGGCGTCATAGGTGTAAGAAGTCGTGACAGTGCTGGTGCTGTTCGTAGTCCCCGGCAGTGGCGCGGTCATGCTCTGCACCAGGCCGCTCGGCTCGAAGTAGGCGTAGGTCGTGGGCGCTTTGGGCGCAGACAGATTCGTCCCTTCCTGAACCTGCATCAGCTCACCCAGACCGAAGTTTGTGTAGCTGTATGTATACGTCGTAGTCGTGCCGCGCGGACTGGTCCGAGACACCATATTGCCATGACTGTCCCAGGTGAAGGTCGTCGGCGGCTTCGTCCCGGCCGCCAGGATCGAGAAGGTGGCGTAAGGGCCGTACTGCTGACCCCCGACTGTATTCGTATTGTACTGCACCTGGTAGCCGCTGCCCACCGCCGCCCCCGCAGGCGCTCCCACCGTCAGGTTGCTGCCGGCATAGGAAACGCCCCAGCCGTTGGGAGAAGCGCCCGAAGCGATGGTCGTGCCGCTGAGTGTGACCAGCCAGGTGGAAACGCCGGAAAGATAAGTATTTCCTGCCGGGGCAAACGTGGCCGTGCGGCCCTGCGGCACGAACGGGCCGGTGCCGGAGGGAACCGCCGTGGAGCCGTTGCCGTCGTACACCGCCGAGGGGCGGTACGGGTCGTTCGGGTCTGAGAAGACCTTCGTCGAGACATAGGTGGTGTAGTGGCCGGAACCGTCGGTGCGCCCGTCCGTCCGGCTGGTCTCGTTCATGTTGTTGTCGGCACCGGAGACATACGAATAGACCGTCGCCCCGGCCGCGTTGGTGACGGTGACGCCCGTATAGTTGGAGCTGCCGTAGCCAAGGGGCGTGCCGTCCTGGTTGACCTGGGCATAGGTGCGCGTGTTTCCGTTCGCGTCCACGGTGCTGGAAACGGTGCCGGTCCCATTGGTGTAGTTAATCGTCGCCGTGCTGGTGCCGGTGCCGGTGGGAGACGGCACGGTGATGGTGTGCAGGAAGGGGAAGCCCAGACCTTCCGGGTTATTGACGTTGGCGTAGCCATAGGTGTACCGGGCAGGGGCACTGGTTACCGCCGTGCCGGTGGGGACGATCTGCGAAACCTGGGTCAGAGCGCCGCCGCCCTGGTAGAAAACGCTGCGCCCATAGGCATCGGAGACGGAGGTGATGGCATTGCCACTGCGCCCAATGCTCAGAAGTACGATTCCGAAGCTGTTATCGATAGCGGACAGCAAAGGCAGATTATAGGTCCCCAAGCCCCCATAGCACATGAGAATATAATTGCCATTGCGATCCACGATCTGAGACAGAAAGCAGCGATTGCTGCCCGCCCCGTACTGGCCGGTGAAACCCGTCGTGATCCACTGCGTCCGGTCCGCGTAGGTAATGGTGAAATAGCCGCCGTAAACGCCGGAGGCATAGTCCCATTCTACCAGGAAGGGCACGCCGGGCTGAACCGAGCACTGGACGCGCGGCGTGCTGGCCGTGGGAACCGCCGGAGCCATGAAGGAAATAGCGGCCCCATTGGGCATGATTACAGACTTAGTGCCGGTCGTCGTGGCGATGTAGTGAACGGCGTAGACGCTGAACGCCGCCGTCGCGGTGGCCGTGCCGCTGGGATAGAGGTTGACCTTCCCCCGAACGGTATAGCTGCCGAGATTGGCGAAGGGCGGAGCCGTGACGGTGAAGCTGGTCAGGGCAGAACCGTTGGAACTCGGCACCACGGTCCAGCCGCCAGAGGCGCTCGAACTGGCGAAGAGCCTACCACGAACGAGAATATCCCAGGTCAGGCCAGTGCCCGGTGCACCGCTGCCGTTGGGCGCGAAGGTGGAGGTCTTGCCCTGCGGCACCGAGGCGGCGGCCACCACGTCAAAGAGGACGGATGCGGGGTTGCCGGTGTAGGTGTTGTTGTACCGAAGCTCGTAGCCGGTGCTCACGGTAGACGAGGTGGGCGGGGTAAGCGTAGGAACACCGTAGCCGGAAAAGGTCGCGGTCCAGCCGCCCGTGCTTGCGGAGGTGGCAACGGTCGAGCCGTTGAGCAGAATGTCCCAGCTTAGGCCGGCAGCCGGGGCATCGGTGCCGGTGGCACCGAGCTGCGTGGCGGCGGCTTGCGGGATTTGGGGCAGGGTCTGGGTCGAACCGGCGTCGCTGACCTGCATGGTGTAGGGCTGGGTCCAGCCGATGCCGAAGTCGTCCGACTCGTAGGACGTATCGCTCGGACGCAGGCTCCGGTAGCTGCGCTGCCAGGTGACGGCGGGGCCGGACGGATTGTAGACGGTGAGATCGGCGGGGGGATTATATTCCTCCTCCCCGGTCGCCAGGTTCACCGGATCACCGGACTTTGGGCCAAAGGCCATAGCGGGTTGAGCGCCGAGGGCCTGTATAGGAGCCGGGTCGAGTCCGACGTCCTGAAGGTAACAGGGCAAGCAGAACATGCTTGCGCCGCAGCCGAGCCAGCCGTCCAGTTCCCAGCGAGCGACATGCCCCCGCAGCGCGGTCAGGGAAGCCGCGAAGTGCAGCCGCTCCGACAGGTGCAGGTCTTTCAGGCCTCCGCTGTAGCTGACCTGCACCAAACCATTGTGTGCCAAGCTATCCTGTACCGGGGCATTCAGGTCCTTAGCATACAGACCGCTTGCCTTTTCAGTGGTTTTGGGAGCAGGCAGCGCGGACAGCAGCCGGTCGTTCAGGCTGCCGGGCTTCGTGACGGCGGCATAGACGCCCGGATTGAGCGCCCGCCACTGCTTCCAGGTCAGGTTCACCCGTCCGCCCGGCCAGGGGCCGCAGTCCGAGCAGAGGTAGGAAACGCCGGCATTATCCGCCCGCACCAGAGCCACGAAATGATCGTGCTCTACATAGGCCACGAGAGGCTTGGGCAGCAGTTTCAGGCCCGTTTCATCGGCGGAGACGGAATGGAGGGAGACGCCCAGCGTCTTGCCGGAGGCCATGAGGTCGGCCATCGTGCTGCCTTCGCCGGTGACGCGGCAAGCTTGGCGCAAGGTCGCCCTGGCATACGGCAGTGAGAGGGAGCGCAGACAGGCGGCGAGGCTGGCGATGCCGCAGTCGGGATCGAGCCGGGTAGGTTCGGGAACGCCGAGCCGGGCATGGTCCTCGTGGTAGCCCGCGCAGAGGACGGCATGGCGCAGCCAAAGAGAGCAGCGGCGTCGGTCGTATCCGCGCAGGGCGGTCTTGGGGTCAAGCTTCTTGGGAAGCAGAGCGGAGAAAGCCGTGGCTGCGTCCGTGAAGGCTCCTTCATAGAAGAGGGCTATGGCGCTGTCGTAGGCAGCAAGCCCATAGAGCTTGTCTGTGTAGGGCAAGAGGCGCTGCGCCTGGCGGAAGTGGCTTTGTGCGGTAGCCGGTTCTTGATTTTGTCCAAGCTGCCATTCCCCCAGCCAGATATGCAGGAGGGCGGCGCGCTTCGGTGCAGGATGGGTTGCCAGTTCCGTTTTCCAGGTTAGGGCTTCGGCAGTGGTGATCCGGCTTTGGGATCGTCCTACTTCATCGAGCCGCGTTTGGGTGAGCGGCGTGGTAGGTTTGGTCGAAACAGGAGTGGCCCAGAAAACGGGTGCAGGGACTGTCCCAAATGTCAGGGGTGCTTTGCCGAATGCGGAGGTTGGGGGATAAAACGCGGGCGCATGAGGAAAGGGATGATGGACAGATTTGGTCTGGTCCAGAGTGTTCCGTTGCGGCGCGGCAGCCAGGGCGATGCCTGCTCCGGCAAAGGACCAGAAGCAGCACAGGGCCAGGAGCAGGGACAGATGCCGCAGACAGGCGGCATGGCGAAGAGATGTAAAAAGAGACGTGAGAGCGGGCTGGCGTGAGGCCAGGACGTGCGTGCGCGTGCGGTTCATGACAACTCCTTCGGAGCCGGAAAAGCACTGAGTTCAAGATCAGCTTGACGCCAGAGCAGATGAACGGGCAACGGACGCGGATGTGACGGAGAAGGAAAGCAGCGGCTGTCACAGGCGCTTCGGAACAAAGAACAGTCAATGGACGCCCGCGAAGGGCGGCGGTCAAAACACGACTGGTACTTCTCGAAACAGCGCCTGCCTAAGACAACCAGCAAGAGCGGTGAGCAATCTTATCACGGCTGTGTAATCCTGTCAATAGGTTTTTCGTAGGAATTACAAAATATTTTACAAAAAGTTTGGGGCCGTTTTTCCAAGATGTCATTAGCCAAAGATGATATTACCCAAAGCGTTAGCCAAGATGATCGGGTGCCGGGATAGGCTACGGCGCGCAGGCACTGTCGCGAGAGCGGGACAGGAGCCAAAATGTACTAAGGTAGAGGCATCGGGAGCGGGCCGCTTAGGCGAGGGTCTGCCGCGCCTGCACTCTGCTGGCCCGCCTTCAGGCTCCGCATTTTATTCCCAGCTTTTCAGTTTCAGTCCGGGTCCCTCGGTCGGATACCAACTGAGAGCGGCGCATGGCACGGCCATCGGACCATTCCCCAACGTGGACGTGGTCGCCGTCCCCAACCATGACTACACGTTTGACCGGAGCCGGCCCGCGACGCACCTGTCGCACCTGTGGAGCGATTATGAGGGACGGCCCGAGTGGACGCGGGAGCGCCACTTCCAGGAGTTCGCGCGCGGCATGAGCGCCGTGTATCACCCCGGCAGATCGGAAGCAGAGATCCTGGAGGACGCCGCTCGCCTGCTGGCCCAGGACTACTCCATCCATTGCCATGTGTGGGAGGTGGACAGCTGGATCGGGTTCATTTCGTCCCTGCGCGAACGCTTCGGCTTCCGCATCGAGTGCATCCTGCGGCATTTGGAGGAGATCATCACGGTTCTTGCCAAGACGGAAGACCGCGGCAGAGTTCTTTCGGGGGATCAGGCATCGAGCGATTAGGCACCGAAACCGATATAACGCAGGCCTTTGAACATCCTGTGGTTTCAATCCTCTTCTAGCCCAGCTTCCTTCTGTGCTGCCAGGTACAGGTTCTGCGCCCGCATCTCGATCAGCCGGGGCTTAGGCGCGATCCCGCTGCCAGCGTGAATGGCGACCAGCTCCTGCTGCGCCCGGTCGAGATACGGCCGCTGCTCCGCCTCCGGTAAGTCCACCCAGCGGGGCCAGGCACGGAGTGGTAAGTCTTTGAGTGGCGGGGGGTTGAGTGGGGCCTCTTCTTCGGAAAACAGCGTTAGCGAAGACTCCGGAGAGGATTCTAATGGATTCTGAAGGACAGAGAAGGACTCTCTAAGAGTCTGGTCATTTTGACCAGAGGGTCTGGTCAATTTGGGAGTACCTGGGGCCAAATTGTCCCTACCCCTGGTCAAATTGTCCACACCCCCCGGAGCCGCCTGGTCATTTTGACCACACGGCTTTTGACCGTCGCCTTTCCCGCCAGCCAACTTCTGCTTCTGCTTGGCCCTGGCTTTCGCGTCCTCTTCGTCTTCGGCTCCTTTCTCCATCTGCCGGGCCTTCTCGCGGATCACCTCCTGGAGCCGGGTCTCGTCCTGCGGGTGGACCGGGTCGTCCATCGCCACCTGGTACGAGTTCGCGTCCCGGCGGACGCTCTCGGGCGTGCGGCCGGGCGCGTACTCGACGTGGACGCGGACGAACCGCTGGAGCGCCCTGTTGCCGTCCAGCTCGCGCCGGACCGTCTTGGCCGATACCCCGACCTCCTCGGCGATCTGGAGCACGGGGAGCTGGACGCGGTCCCGCAGCTCCCCCCTCTTGCGGTTGTGGTAGCAGTGGGACCGGAGGATGACGACGATGGCCGCCCCGACCGGCCCCAGCTCGCGCATCCACCGGTCGGCGAAGTAGTGCGACGTGAACGTGAGGCTTTCCGGCTTGGTGATCTCGTTGACAGACGAGTAGTAGAACGGTGAGACGGTCAGGTCCTCGCTCATGCCTCTGCCTCATCCTCCAGGTACAGGGCGATCAGCGCGTTGATCAGCGCCTTGATTGGCGTGCGCGTCTTGACGCAGTGCTGCTTGAGCCGCTGGTGCAGGTCCTCTGGCATCTCGACGTTCAGCCGCGTCACCGGCCCCCTCCCGCCGTCCGGCATCAGCTGCTCCATCAGGTGCGCGCGGAGCTGCGCGTCAAGGGCGTCCTTCAGGGCTGGCCGGTCCGCTTTGCTGGCCGCTGTCCCCTGCCCCGCCTTCGGGGTTCGGGCCGGGGGCGCCGCCGGCTGGGGTGGTTCGGATGACTCCCTAAATGATGCCTTATATGATGCCTTACTCACGCCTTCCTTTGATGGTTTGATGCTTTGAGTGGGCGAAGGAATGATAGTGCCATCATGTATTGCATCGCTCAAAGCATCATTTAATGGAATGATGGAAACTTCATTTGATGGAGTATCAGGTGATGGATCGCCGGCGGGCGGTGGTGCCTCGGCCCCCTGGAGGCTGGACGACTCCATCTTCGCGAGGTTCCGGCGCTGGAGGTCGGCGAGTGTGCTCATCACTTAGCCACCGTGTCCTTCCCCGCGTCCACGGATTTCACCGGCCACGCCTTGCCCCTCCGCATCTCCGAGAGGGTCTGGGCCACGACCTCGGGCGTCACTGTCTTCTCCGCCCGGACGAAAGCGTTGACAAAGGCGGCGTCGCAGAGGACACAGACGTCGCGCGGGATGCCCTGGGTCGTGTTGTAGACCTCGATCAGCGACCTGTCGGTGAAGTAGCGGTCCAGGTCGCCGCCGCCGGCCGTCCGGAGGCGGTGGGCGATCATGCCCTGCATGTCCTCGAACGAGAGCGGGTCCAGGTTGCTGATGACCGCGATCCGGGAGCGGAACGCCTCCTTGCGGGAGAGCTTGTTGGGGAAGTTGTCCTGGGCGAGCAGGACGATCGTGATCAGCTTGTCCTCGGCCGTCTGGAAGTTCGAGAGGTCGGAGAGGAGATCGATGTTGTCCGGGTGGACGTTCTGGGCCTCGTCTATCAGGAGGAGCGGGTGCCTGCCCAGGTCGTACTGCTCGATCAGGAAGCGCTCGATGAGCCGCTTGTTGTCCTGGACGGTGCGCGCCGGCGTCAGGCCGAAGCCCTCGGCGACGAGCCGCAGGAACTGGGACTGGGTGCGGACCGAGGCGCTGGGCAGGAAGGCGAGCGCCTTGTCGGCGTCCGCGCCCCAGGTGCGCTGCAACTGGTTTGCGATCGTGGTCTTGCCGGTCCCCACCATGCCCATCAGGAGGGCGAGGCCCCGCCTCTGGTCGGCGGCGTAGCGCATCTTGGCGACGGCGACCTGGTGCTCCGTGCTCGGAAAGGCGAAGCGCGGGTTCGGCTGCGTGCCGAACGGCATCTCCTTCAGGCCGAAGAACGACTCGTACATGGCGCCTCCTCTTCTGGATACAGTTTCTGCGACTTTTTTGTAATCCGATTACTTGTAAATGGATTACGGCATGATAGCACGGGTAGGTAGGGCGAGTCAAGGGGTAGATGAACTTATTTTGCGGTCGGCCGATGCAAGCGGCCGGCGGCATGGTGGGTCAGCAGTCAAATGGTAGAAAATCCCGGTCGCGGCCCATAGCCGGACTGCGGCGGATCACCGTTCCCGCACCTACTCTTCCTGTCCGGGACCTATTTCGCCTAGCGAAAATGACTGTTGTTTCATTTTGTAACGCTTTGTTTTGTCGTTTTCGCCCCCCGGTGTCCGGTTATCGGCGTCTCTACCCCGTTCCTCGGGATTGCCTCTTCGCTTTCAGTGCTGCTTATCCACAGGGTTTTCCACATCTGGCCTGTCTCCCCCGTTTCGATCTGTGCAGTCCGGCGGTTGGTTGCCTCCCGTCGCAGGCACCTGGACCAGGCGCGGCGCCAGGCTGAAGAACAGCATCCCCTGGCACCGCCGCCGCGCCTGGGGCGTCAGCAGCGGCTCCCCGGCGTAGGTCCGCACTTCGATCAGGTTCTTGCGAACCAGGCCGTCTATGGCCCGGCTGACGGCCTCCGAGGCACGCCCGGTGCGGGCCTTGAGCTGGCCGTGGGTGAGCCAGTCGCGGGTGCGGCGGCCCCCCTGCCCGCCCTGGCTGACGAAGCCCAGCGTCTGGCGGCAGACCACGCAGAGCAGGCGCCATTCGGTGTCGGAAAGGTCGGGCATGATCCGGTCGATCAGGAGGTTGGGGAACGGGGTGCTCATATTTGGGAACGGGGTGCTTTCCGGCGGGAACGGCAGGCCGCTGTGGACAGCCGAATGGCTAAAGCCGTGGGAGAGGTGCGGGAGGGTGGGGCGTTGCAACATGGGGTGAGGGATTAGAAATAGGGATTAGAAATCAAGGTTGAAATGAACACCAGAGAGGAGCGACAACGGTTCGGGAATGGCCGGCTGAACAGCAGGGATCAGCTTCCCATGCCCTCCCGCTCCGCGTTGCCTCCTCACCCTGCATTCCTTTACCAAGTTCCTGCTCACGCAGGGCTGCTTCCTGGAGTGCCGGGCAGCGCGGTTATGTCGGTCTCCGCCTCCAGCCGCCCCCGCGCGATCCCGACGTACTGCGCGGAAACGTCCATCCCCAGGAACCGCCGCCCCAGCCGGGCGGCCATCACGCAGGTCGTCCCGCTGCCCATCAAAGGGTCCAGCACCAGGTCGCCGGGGTCCGAGAAGCCGGTGATCAGGTCCCCCGCCAGCGCGTCCGGCATGGTCGCCGGGTGCTCCAGCTTCAGGCGGTTGCGCTCGGCGCTGCTGCCAGCGTAGTGCCAGACCGTCCCCCGGCACTGCCAGGGCTGGACCGTGGGCGGTGGATCGCCCCAGGGCGTGCCCCGGCGGGGATCAGACTTGCGAGGATAGGCATTGCGGCTGACGCGCTCCCCGGCGTGCTTGGTCGGGATCAGCAGGGCTTCCTTGTGGAAGGCGCGGGGCCGGCTCCCCTTGAAGAACACGAAGACGAACTCGTGGTCCACGCGCAGGCGGGTTTCCCACCAGGGTCCGGGAGCGGCGTGTCGGTGGTAGAGGCAGGTCTCGAAGAGTCGCCATCCAGCGTGGTCGCACCAGTCGAGGGCGAGGCGGAAGGAGGTGAGGGACTTGGCGAAGTGGCGAGAGGCATCGCCCATGACGACAATGCAGACGCCGCCGTCTTTGGTGACGCGGAACAAGGCTTCTCCCAGCTTGAGGAGGTCCAGTGGGGTGGGGGTGTCGTAGCGGCGCAGATCATCGTAGGGCGGGCTGGTAACGGTCAAGTCCACGCTCCCGCTCGGGAGCCGTGCCAGCAGCGGCAAACAGTCGCCGGCCAGAAGACGGTTCTCCTTCAGACGGTTCTCCTTCAAGAGTTCATCGGGCGCAGTTTTGCTTCTCAAAGATATTTGTCTGCTCGATATTTCTGTACTCGGTTTTTCTCTGCTCCACACTTGTTTGCTCGATGTTCGCCTGAGGCATGTTCGCCTGCGGCATGATCGCGACATTGACTGCTTGCGGCGCACATGCGGTATGACCGCTGACCGGCGCTTCACCGGCAGAGCGCTCATAACGTCGAAACATCACCTGTTTCGGGACTTTGTTGCTCGGGACTTTGTTGCGCGGAACCCTCTGCCTTGTTCTCAGGCGAGGCATGACTTTCCGGCGAGGCATGACTTTCCGATGTGCTCGCTTGTGCTCGCAGGGTCAGCGGCCTGTCGTAGACTCCTTCAATGGCCGCCGCCAGGAACCGGGCGGGGTTCTTGGCGTTGCGGCTCGGCAGCCAGGCGATCTGGTTTTCCACCGCCCCCAGGTCAAACCGGGCCAGCAGGTCCAGCGCCTGCCCTTTCGGCACGCCGACGTTCGTCATGGCTTGATACGCCCGCTGCTTACCTTCCGCCACCGCAGGATCCTCTCCTGCGAAGTCCGGCGGTGCCCAGCCCATCCGCTGGGCGATTTCCCGCTCCACTTCTTCGCGGCCTTTGGTGTACCGGGCGCGGCTGTAGGCGATCACCGCCTCGCGCCCTGCCGTGGGTATGGGCGCGGGCCGGGCCGGCTCGGGCGGTGAGGCTTCCTCGTGCGTTACGAGCGGCCGCCCCGGAACGTAGGCGTCCAGCCCGTCCGGGCGGGCGAGCAGCGCGGCGAGGGGCTGGCCGCGCCAGTGGGTGCGGGTCAGGCGCTCCAGGCGGGATGTCGCCTTGGCGTGGGACACGCCCATGGCGTCGGCCAGCTCCAAGAGGGTGGGGCGGCACCAGCCGTTTGGCGTAATGAAGGTCAGGATGAAGAGGAGCGTCTTTGCGTCTTCGGGAGTGAGCGAGCGCAACAGCCCGGAGGTCCTCACCCGATCAGTCGTCACGAGCCGGGCGCTGGGACGGAATGTATTTCCCTGGCCGCGATCCTCCTGCCGGTGCTCGATGACGAAGGGGGCCTGTTCGGGTACGTCGTCTTGCTTGATAAGGTCGTCAGGCATGGTCCTCCTTTCAAGTCTTAGGGGTGTAAAGGTGAGTCCTCGGCTATAAACGTTGGCTATAAGCGTTTTGGTGTAATGCGGCGGCGCACCGTGCGTTGCCGCCTATGGTCGCCAGCCCTACGCTGATCCAGCGCATCGGTCCGCCCTGTTGGATAATCCTTCATGGACGGGCGACGGGTGGCCGGGGAAGGCCGCGAAGCCGTCCGACGACTCGCTCCCCTTGCGGGACGGGCTCGCGGCGGGCGCGGCTTTTGCCGTGTCCTGCCTCGGCGCGTCCTTTATCAAGCGTGTTCTCTCCTGCCCCTCCGGCTAGATCAGGTTCCCGAGCAGCAGGAGCAGGGCCAGGCCGAACAGGAAGGCTTGCAGGACGTCCTCGGCGGCGGAGCCGGTAACGAACCGCCAGCGCGGCGGCAGCAGGTGCCGGCGGCACCGGAATCCCCACCGCCCGCCCCGCCCGCGGGAGGGCAGTAGCGAGACACCGTGGCGGGTCATGGCGTCCAGTGCCAGGTGCGAGCCGTACCCGAGCAGGAAGGCCGCCCCGTACTCCGCGCCCCACCGCAGCGCCAGCGGCAGCGCGGCGATCAGGCCGAAGGCGGCCAGCCCCGGCAGCGAGTGGAGCGGCCCCCGGTGGCCCCAGGCGCCGTAGATGAGCGCGCCAAGCGGGTCGAGCGGTTTCACTGGGCCGAGGGCCAGCGAGCGAATCTTGGAATGCTGTGCGTCCAGATCGGGCAGCAGCGCGGCTCCGGCTGCGATGACCGCGAGCGAGCCGATAGACTGGCCAGTAACGGTCGCCGGGACAAGCGTCAGCAGCCATAGGGAAGCGATGCCGCCGGCCGCGTGCGTCGGCCACGTCAGCTTCCTCCTTCCCCGTCTCCCCTGTCAGTCCCTTCCCTCCCGGCGTTCCGCTTCCGCCCCTTGCTACTCCGAGTCTCTTTACGGGAGCCTGAGATGAGGACGGTCACGCTCCATGTCAGCGGTGCGGAACCATACGGGGGCCTGGGTGGCGTCGCGCCCGGAACAATCCTGTTGACCGTGTCAGCAGGCGTTCCGGGGGCAGCCAGGTTCCCGAAGAAGGCTTCGTCAATATCCAGGCGGCGCGCCCCGCCCCGCCCCCGCTCGCGGACGTCAACGCTTTCGCGCACGCCGAGCCGGTGGCGGATCAGCAGTCCCAGCAGCTCCTGCCCGTCGATCAGGCGCACGGGAGCGACAAGGGCGCGGGAATGATCCGGCGCGGCGGCCTGCTTGCGGACCACCGCGGAGAAGGCGGACGTGGTCACCAGCAGCCCCTCCGCTGCCTGGGCACGCAGGCAGGCGCCCCGCAGTTCGTCTACGCTCCTTTGGTGAACGGCGAGCGCGTCGAACTGCTTGATCTGGGCGACGACGCGGCGCGAGGCCACGCCGCCCGGCAGTGCCGCTTCGAGGTCGTAGCCGCCCCCGCCAGGACGGTTGTAGCCTTTCCACTCGCGGCGTCCGGCGGGCCGGGCGTCCTCGTAGCCAAGGCCTTCGAGCAGGGAGCATACGCACCGGGCAAAGGCTGGGTACTCCAGCGCGAGCAGGCGCCGCCGCAGCTGGTCGGCGATGGTTCCTGGGGTCGGGGTGAACCGGCCGGAAGTCATGCTCCCTCCTTTCCTGAGCGAGAGTCGCATTCCGCGCCGGGACACAGCTCTCCAGGGACGGACGGGGCGAGCGACCAGTCGCCCGGGCGCTGGCCTCTCCATTCGGGCCGCAGATTGCCTTCCGTATCATATGCCCGGTCCGGAAGACAGCCGCCGCACCCAGTCAGGGCGCACGCCGAGGAAGTCATGTAAGTTCCGTCGGTGGAGAAGACCTCGCGCATGTCGAGCGGTCGCCCGAGCAGCTTCTCCAAGGCGGTCGTGACGCCGCGCGCCAGGCGGTAGGACGGGTTGATGCGGCCGTGGACGAGGCGGCTGATAGTGGAGCGGGACACGCCCACCTCGGCGGCCAGGCGCGCCTGCCCCTGGATGCTGAGCCTGGGGATGTGGACGAGCAGGACGTGAACGCGGTTCTGGACGGGCTGGCTGTTCGGGATCTGGCTGTTCGGGATCTGGCTGTTCGGGATCTGGCTGTTTGCCGTCGGCTTACGCATCGGCGGAAAGGGGGCGGGTCGCCCCTTGCATGCGGGCGAGACGATAGTTCGGGGCTGCTGCTCCCGTGTCGAAGTGGCTGGCATCTGTCTCCTTTCGGTGATTAGGGATCTGTGGGCCACGCGGCCGTTCGCGGCATGGGCCTAATTTACCGAACATAGACCGTACACGCAACCTCCGGTGCACGGGCGGTCAGACCGTCCCGGTAGTGCTTCTCGCAGCCTGGCCGAGCGTAGCGCTCGCCTTCCAAGGCTTTTCATCACAAGGTTTTCATAAGGCTTTTCATCCTTCCCGGCCGAAAAGCAGCCGGCCACTTCGATACGCCTGACTGCTTTCCTGGCTGTCTCCCTCACCGCGTACTGCCGGACCCCCAGCGCGCGGGCCGCCTCTGCCAAGGACTGTCGCGGCCTTCCAATGCCGTACAGCCTGCGAAGCACGTCGCATTGAACCGCCGTGAGGCGTCCCCAGCCAGCGAGATCGGGTTCGTTAATGTCGTATACGATAGGCATGCACTGAGCTTAGTCGAAACGGCATAACATCCGTCTAAACTTCCCCGCCAAGGCCGCCTCTTGGGCTAGCGACGCCGTTGGGGTCTGCTCACGAAAAAGAAAAAATCGGTACGTTAACTGTCCTGTCGCCTCTTCTCGAAGGCTTTTTCCACATTGGCGTCGAACGTGTGTTAAGTTCGCCCTTTGAACGAAGAGCGAACCAGGATACCGTAGGAGAACTGGATGGCTGAGGATGCCGAAGGAGCCATGAATAGAACCGTCGAGGTGTCGCTGGATGAGGTGCTGCGGGTCTTCCACACCCTGGAGAACCTTCAGCAGTTCTTCCACCAGCCGCTTCACTATCCAGACATTCGCGAAGTCCGAGAGTTCTTGGGCAATGCCAACGGTGGGGCCAACAAGGACATCCACGATCTGTATTACGGCGTTGTGTGGAACTGGCTGCCCGCCGACGTGCAACAGGAGATCGAAAGTTGAAGTGAACCCCATAGAATATGACATCCACCCGCGACGGGTTGGGACTCTTAATCCAGCCGTGCACGGTTCTTCCTCCATAAGCTGCGCTATGGAATGTTTGGCTATACCTTCTTCGCGAGCGGCCTCAGCGCCGCCCTATACGCTCGTTCGGGACTGTGAGGAGCACTCGGTCTGGAAGGAACTCCCCGGCGGCTGGCACGAAGTGAAGGCGGACATGGTTCACGACGTCATGGAGTATCGGCGCTAATTGAAGTAGCGGCGCTAATTGAAGTAGCGGACCTGAAGACGGCGCGGCCGAGATGGACGCCTATGGGCCGGCGGGGACGGTGCGGAAGTAAAAACGGCAATCCATTCAGCAACAGGCAAGATAGCGGGCAGGGAACAGTATTTGTGAACAGCATTTTGGGGAGAACGCTCATGGCAGGACGGCGTCTGCAATTTTGGACAATGGCCTGGCTTTTGCTGGGGTTGACGGCGGGAAAAATTTGCGCCGGGCCGCTGCCTGCCGCGCCCGCTTCCCTGCCCGCCGTCCACTCCCGTGCGCAGTTTGACAGCCTAGCCCGCGTCACCAACACCCCCTATCCGCTGCCGCATTTGCTGTTTGTGGTTGACCGGCGTAGCGGCAACCGCGTGTACTATGTCAACTCGAAACGCTTCGCCTTTCACCGGGACTTCGTCAACGGGACGTATCTATCGCTGGAAACGGGAGAGCGCTTTTTCGAAGACAACTATTTGAACCCTAATCGCCGTTTTGTCATGGGAACAGTGGCTTATCAAACGCCGATCCACCGGTGGACGTTTGAATTCTGGGAAGGCGACTTAATCTCAGGCCCGCAAATCGCGCTGGCGGCAAAGGCGCTTAAATCGACATTCTTTGCGCCTCTGGCGTTCAAGCCGAACTCGCTCCGGCAGGAAGAAGCTTCGGCAGACCTGCCCGGCCTCCTGCGCGTATTGCCGGGCGATATTCCCATCAACCAGGACTATCAGCCGCTCAATCTGGCCCGGACCGTGGGGCGAATTCGCCTCCTGCCAAAGACTGATGAAAACACTGTCATCGCCCCGGAGGACATTGTTGTCGCGCCCAGCGGGCCGGTCACTCTGCCGCCGATTGCGGGATTGATCACGACCCAGCCGTCCACGCCCCTGTCGCACATCAATCTCCGGGCGAAGTCGCTAGGCTTGCCCAATGCGTACATTCGCAATGCCGCGCAGCTTCTCAAGCGCTATGAGGGGCGCTGGGTGTTGTTCGAGACTCGGCCGGAACAGTATCTGATCGGCGCGGCTACGCCCGCCGAGATTCGCGCCCGGCAGGCGCAGGCCGCCGTGCGTCGCTCTTTGATGACGCCGCGTTCCGACCTGACAATCACTGCCCTGGCCGACCTGAGCGAGCAGCGAAACGCGTCGGTTGTCGCCTACGGCGCGAAGTCCGCGAACCTCGGAGAAGTGCGCCATGCTGCTCTAGCCGAGATGCAGGTTCCCAACGGCTTCACGATCCCGTTTTTCCGCTACCAGCAGTTTCTTCAGCAGAATGGATTGCCCGAGCCGATTGACGTCCTGCTGCATGACCCGCGCTTGACGCAGGATGCCGTCTACCGTCGTCAAAAACTGGCCGCCCTGCGGGCGAAGATTCAGGCCGGGCGCATCAGCGAGGAACTCAGCGCGGACATCCTGCGCCGCGTCCGGGCTGACTATGCCGGGCAGGGGCTGTTTGTCCGATCCTCCACCAACTCTGAGGACCTGCCCAACTTCAATGGGGCGGGTTTATACACGACCGTCCCCAATGTGCGTGGCGAAATCGCTTTGCTGGAAGCCGTCAAAACCGTCTGGGCCTCAGTCTGGAACCTGGAAGCCTTTGATGCGCGGGAACGAGCGGGCATTGATCACCGGAAAGTCTTTATGGCAGTCTTGATTCAGACCGGCATCAACGCCGACAGCGCGGGCGTACTCATCACCACCGACCCATTCAACTCGCAGAACTCAGGGGCGGTCTATGTCAGCGCCAAGCGCGGGCTTGGCATCAAAGTCGTGGAAGGAGCGAAGGTGGCCGAGCAGCTTCTGTACCAGCCCAAAACCAACGCCGTGCAGGTGCTGACGCGGTCCGGCGAAGACAGCCTGCTCGAATTCGATGCGCGAGGCGGGGTCAAAGAACTGCCCATCACCGGCCCGCGCGTGGTGCTGACCGACGACGTGGTTTTGCGGCTGGCTCGGGTGGCGACGCAAATCAAGCGCCTCTTTGCGGGCCGGAACCAGGACATCGAATGGGCCGTTCAAAACAACCAAGTCTACATCGTGCAGTCTCGTCCTTACATTGATCCGGTTCCGCCATGACCACTCCGCCGTCTGCCAAAATAACCCGCAGCCTAGCATGAAACACTTAAGGTGATGATAGCTATCGAAATAATTGCGCTGATCGTGCTGGTTTGGGCGATCATTGCCAACCGTCCGAATGATGACAAAGCCATTTTTGACGCGGCCCGGCATGGGGGCTGTTCGCACCTGGCAAACCTCGGCACAGGCGCAAGCCTGTTTGGATAAAGCAGCGGTCTACACCTGTTTCATTACTCACGTCGGCGACAACTGGGCCGAAGTCACCTTGCTCTTCGGCTCCGACGTCTGGGATAAAGTCGCCGTCGAGAAAGACTCCTCGGGCCAGTGGCAGCCAGCAGACTGATTCTTTCTTGACTCTACGGACGGGGGTTAATAACCCACCGGGATGCTCCACTAAATACCCATCCTGGACCCATCCTGGCGGCTCCCTTTCTTCGGCAGTGCGCGGTTATTAAGACAAGCCGCTGCCCAGTAGGTGTTCAAAGGCAGGTGTTCAAAGGAGTACGGGCCTAAGACAGTATTTTGCTTCTTGCTTTTGCCTTCTGGTATACTCTCTATCATGCCAGACGGCCTTCTCCCCACCGACTATCCCGACTTTGTCGCTACCCTGAAGGAGCGCATCCGCACGGCCCAGGTACGCGCCGTCCTTTCAGTCAACCGCGAACTCGTCCTGCTTTATTGGCAGATTGGTCGGGACCTGCTTGAGCGCCAACAGAGCGAGGGCTGGGGCGCCAAGGTGGTAGAGAGGCTCTCCAGGGACCTACGCTCGGCCTTCCCGCACATGAAGGGCTTCTCGCGAACCAATCTTCTGTACATGCAGGCGCTTGCCTCGGCCTATCCGGACGAGCAATTTGTCCAACAGGCTGTTGGACAAATCCCGTGGGGGCACAATTTGGCGATCCTGGACAAGGTCAAGAAAGCCGAGGCGCGCGAGTGGTACCTGCGTGAGGCCGCCGCCCAGGGATGGAGCCGGAACGTGCTCGTGCACCAGATTGAGAGCAGGCTCCATACGCGCCAGGGTCGGGCGCAGTCAAACTTTCAGGAGACGCTGCAGCCCCCGCAATCGGAACTGCTCCAGCAGACGCTGAAGGACCCCTACATCTTCGATTTCCTTTCCCTAGGGCCGGACGCGCATGAGCGGGACCTGGAACAGGGCCTGGTGGAGCATGTGCGGCAGTTCCTGGTTGAGCTTGGGGCGGGCTTCGCCTTCGTCGGCAGCCAATACCCGCTTGAGGTCGGGGGGACTACCTTTTTCCTGGACCTGCTGTTCTACCATCTGCGCCTGCGCTGCTTCGTGGTGGTGGAACTGAAGGTCGGGGCCTTTACCCCAGGGGATGCCGGCCAACTCAACTTCTACCTCTCGGCGGTGGACGACCTGCTGCGCCACGAACACGACGCACCAACGATCGGGTTGCTGCTGTGCCGGGAAAAGAACCGGACGGTGGCCGAGTACGCGCTTCGGGACATGAGCAAGCCGCTTGGGATAGCCGAATACCGCTTGGAAGACATGCTGCCCGACAGCCTGAGTGGAACGCTCCCCACGGTGGAGACACTGGAAGCGGAACTGACCGTCCCTGACCGAGGGCCTGAGGTGCCGCCTATGTCCGCCGAGATCATCCCTCCGCAAAGCGGGGAAGCAAGGCCGAATTAACGCTTCCGAAGGGCGTCAATTTCGGGAATGACAGGTTGCGCTCTAATGCTTTGGTCCGATTGCTCTCCCATATGCCGCTCCAATTTGAACAAAAAAAGCAGGTGATTAAACCATTTTTTCCTGAAAACCATTGAACCCCAAACGAGAAAAACTAACCCTGTGAGTGACTCAGCTAGTATCACGTCGCTAGCGTGGTGCATATGCGCTGACTTGCCATAGCTGTAACGTGAGGTGCCGGGCATGACTCATTAGAGCAAAAGTCGGGGAGCGTAGCCCATAGGTGGTCGATTAGCTTCCCATCGCCCTCCTTATCTTGCAGGCCCGTGGTATATTCAATTCATGCGCTGCAATCTCGAACATATTTTTTGGATCGGAGGCTCGCCCTGTTCCGGCAAGTCATCGGTAGCCGATCTGCTTGGCAAACGCTACGGGATCGAAACGTACCGCTGCGACGGCGCTTATGACCGCCATGTGCAGAGTGCCAGCCTAGAAGCCCACCCGAATTTATCCGAGGTAGGAAAAATGACGTGGAACCAGCTTTGGACGAGGCCGCTTGGAACGATGGTGGATCAGGAATTTCTCTGCTACGAAGAGGAATTTCCGATGATCGTCGAAGACCTTTGTAACCTTGATGGGGATAAGCCGCTTATCGCTGAAGGAACGGCGCTCATGCCGAAATTAGTCGTACCCCTTCTCAAGTCGCCCACGCAGGCGGTATGGATCGTTCCAAGTGAGCAGTTTCAGAGGCAAAATTATCAGAAACGCTCCTATGTAGCGCCCATTCTTGCGACGTGCCAAGATCCGAGCAAGGCGTTCGACAATTGGATGAGCCGCGACATTCGTTTCGGTAAGATAGTTGCCGCGCAGGCGAAAGAACTGGGTCAGATGGTAATTCTCAACGATGGCAGCCGTACCGCGTCGGATATAGCCAGCCAAGTGGCGCATCGTTTTGGGCTTGACCAGGGGGAGGCCAACGGCTCATGGCCGCAAAGCTGATTGATAAAGTCACGACGGCAAGATATTCATTCTCGGATCTAAGTCTTCACGAAACCAGCAGCCGTTTTTGCACGCACTCGGACGAAGCTTGGCTTATCAGCGGCTCGTGTGAACCTTGGATCAGCTTCCCCTTCCAGTTCACCATTCCCGTATAGAACGGGTTCCTCAGCATGTACCAGAAGGCGCTTACCTTCAGCGGCTTGCCCGAGCGTGAGACCAAGCCCTTTGCTGTCATCTCAGCCAATAGGACCCTTAGCGGCAGCTTCGATTCCGCCGCCCGCTCGAAGCTCTCCCGCACCAGCGGGGCGAGCACGGGATCAACCTCGATGCGCTTCCGGACGTTGCGGTAGCCGACCGGGGCGCAGCAGGGCAGGACGCCGGACGCGGCCTTGCGCTCCATGCCCCGGCTGGCGAGCCTGCCCATGTGGGCGTGGTAGTCCTGGCGCCACTCCTCGAAGCCGGCGCGCATCTCGGGCGGCATCTCAGGGATCAAGGGTTCAAGCTCGGCGATGGTGGAAACGGTGGAACTCATACGGTTAGCGTTAGGGATTAGGGCTTGATCGTGGCAGGCAGGACGGCACGGCGCACGGGCTGGTGGGCGCATGCAACGCCTACTCGGATTGCTCAGGTGAGCCGGATCGAGGTAGCCGGCGGCCTTAGCCGTAAGCCCGTCGCCATGCCCAATCAACCCCATGATCTTTTCCTCCCTCAGCCGACGCCGGAGGGGATCGAGAAGTTCAAGGCGCTCTATACGGAACGGTTCGGGAAAGACCTCTCTTCCCAGGAAGCGCTCGAACTCGCCATCCGGGCGCTGCACTTTGTCCACCTGTGCCTCAACCCACCTCCCCGGCCCGTGGTCGAGACCATCAGGACGAGCAAAGCTGAACGGCGGTCGAAGCGGCGCTAGCACAAAGCCTCCGAATGCGCTATCTTGGCGAAGGACAGGCTGTGTTCAAGAGCCTCGGTATAATTGCGCTCCCATATCCCGCTCCAAAGGAGACGAACAGGCTCCAATGCCTGTCTTTTTGTGCTCTCAGAGCTATTTCCCATGAGTTCGATTTTGCGGTATTTCGTCTCTAATTTCAGGTACTTTTCCCGGACCGGCGCCAGCATCGGGTGCGGCTCGATGGACAGCACCCCGTTCTCCAGCTTCCAAGAGGTGCCCAGCGCCTTGGCCACGCCGCGCTTTATGTTGGCGTCGCCCGTCTGAAACCAGGCGCGCGCGTTCAGGCAGAACTCCGCCGCGTTCAGGCTCGACTGGCGGGAGGTGTCCGCCGCCTGCTCCGACCGCGCCAGATCCTTATGCAGCGCCGAACGCTCGCCTACCAGGGACGACTTCTTCTCCGAATACTCCTCGTCAGTGATCAGGTCCCGCATACGCATTCCCAGCAAGGCGTCCAGCTGCTTGTCGGCTTCCGAGAGCGCCCGCAACCGCTGGGTGTAGACGGCCTGCTGCTTCTCCCGCTCCGCGCGGCCCATCTCCTCGATGCATTCGACTGCCCAGGCGTGGAACTCCGGCAGAATCGTCACCTGCGCCAGCAGCCGCTCGGCCTGGTCGTTCAGCCGGTCTTCCCGAAGCCCTCCCTTGCCGCACGCGCCCGCGGGGTTTTGGCAGTGATAATAGGTATACCGCCTGCCGGAAGGCTTGACCTTGGTCTCCCCAGTCACCCAGCCGCCGCATGTGGCGCATCGGATCAGGCCCGTAAAGGCCAGTTCCTGCGTCTTGGGCCGGATCGTGTTCTCCACGCCGATGATTTTCTGCGCCCGGTCGAACTCCTCCATGCTGATCATGGCGGGATGAGCACCCTTGTAGAGAGTGCCGTTATGGTAGAAGTAGCCGGCGTAGAAGATGTTGGCGAAGAGGCGGTACAGAGTACTCCTCGGGACCGGCTGACCGCCGCCCCCGCCGCGCCGCGCCGGGGTCCGGACGCCCCACTGCGTGTTGATGACCGTCTGGATCTGCGGGACCGTGTAGCCCCCCGTCAGCAGCAGGTCCCACGCCTTGCGGGTCAGCAGGAAGAGTTCTGGGTCGGGCAGGATGGTTTTGTCGCCCCGTTCTCGGAACTTGTCGTTGAGGTAGCCAAGCGGTGCCCGGTGCGGGTACCAGCCCTTCTCCAGCTTGCTCTGGAGGCCCCGGAGCACGCCTTTACGCAGGTCCAGGATGAACTGCGTCGCAACGCCGCTCTCGACGCCGATGATCATCACGTTGTCGAGGGGCGTATGTTCCTTGTCCATGGTCTGGATGGAGCGCAGCACGCCCTCTTGGAGCATCCACTTGATCGTGCCCTCGTCGATGGGGTTGCGGAGCAGCCGGTTGATGCTCCAGACTAAAACCCCGTCGGCCTCTCCCCGCCGGATCGCCTGGACCATGGCATCGAACTGGGGCCGGCCGGGCGCCTTTGCCGACTGCTCCTCGCGCAGCTCCCGGATGACGGTCAGGTTTTTGCGGTCGGCGAGGGCGTGCAGTTCGCGGACCTGGTCGTCGATGCTTTGGACCTGGCGCATTTTGTCTTCTTCGGACTTGCGGGCGTAGAGGATGTAGCGCATGGGGAGGGCGTTGACGGTGTTGAGGGGGTAGCTTGGGAGGCTGGGGCCGGCGGCGTGGTGCCGATATAGGCCAGCCTCAAGGTGTAGGTGGCAAGCTCCAAGGCTTTCCCTTCGGACAATTCCACGCCGAATCTGTCTGCGTAGAGGGCGCGGAACTTACGGACGGCTTCGGGCGGCGGTATGAGGCTGGGGAGGATGAGAGGCACGGGAGGCATTAGGGAGATGCCACCTAGTCTGCGTCATCCCTGGGCACTGTGCGAGCAGTGTCCCGAACGAGCAACCGACGCACAGCACATTCGATGTCAGTTCGGGATCTTCCGGTCGCCGCCGAGGACCGATTCGATTCAGCCAGGAATGGCCGGTGTAGTCAAGCTAAACCGACACACGGCCTATAGGGTGCTGGCTCGGCGGAGGCCCACCGAGACATCAGCTAGAGCCGTTGAGGCGGATTTCAACAAGAAGTTTCTATAAAAATAAAAGAGACACCTCAACCTGGATAACAGGCTTAAGTATCCCATACGGCTCCCCCTGCTGGACGATGTTCGTACCTCTGTCGGCTCAAATGCAAACGGGTGGCAAAGTTTTGCAATTGTCAGTCCATAGTTTCTGGGTGGTCAGTCCTAAGTAAACCAATAGGACTGGGATGCAGCTCTGCAGGTACGCTACCCCTCTTGGAACATGGTTTGTAAATAACTATACTTCGATAAAAACAGGCGGACTAGCAGGCGGCAAGTAGCGGTGCATGAAAGGTGCAGCTCAGATGAAAATCTAGCCTATAGCTACTTCCCGACATTAATAAATTTCTCTCTTCAAGGAGGAGAAAGATTGTATAATTAGCATAATTTGTCTACTGTATTTACGAGTTATCACGATAACTAGAACAGAAAAACAGAAAGGTGGTCAGATGCAAAAGCACTCATTCAATGTACGAACCATCGTCATCACTAGTGAAGCATGGAAGGCCCTTGAAAGAACGCGAACGTCATATGAGGATTTGCTCCGCCGCTTTAACTCAAGTGACTGGGGTGACAGTTCGAGTGATGATTGCAGGCGCAATGATTTGGCGGCAAAAAATGGAGACGGACTTTTAGCTGCATACCAACTGTCGAATGACACGATACTGTGGATATCTACTCTCCCATCCTTATCTGTTACAACAGTGCTAATGCCTTCCGAACACCGAATACTTGGTGACGCGGAATGAAGCACCATCTCAAGCTTGCGCCGTAATGCGCGAGCTTTTTCTTGTTTTCATGGCGGTTATACTTCAATCAAACAATTTGTTGACACAGAAGCTTATGAAACATCAAGATAAAGTACGATAGTGTGGTAGAATCAAGCACCTATGCCGCGCCCGCGGGTTTTCCGTGACCCTATTCACGGTCAAATCAAATTTAAACGGGTTGATCTCGCGGCCGCTGCCCCAACAGGTACTCGACCGGACGGTTCTATCGGCTGGCTCATTCCACGCCTCATAAATACTTCGGAATTTCAGCGCCTGAGGCACATTCGCCAGAATGGATTGACAAACCTCGTTTTTCACGGCACAGAGCATTCCCGATTTTCTCATAGTATGGGCGTGTTTCATTTAGCGTCCGAGATGTATAACCGTATACTGACGAATATGGATTATTCCGCCGAGCCGGAACAAGAACTGGCTTTGGCTGCGGCGAGTATTCTCCACGATGTTGGACATGGACCTTTTTCCCATGCTATGGAGGAAGTACTCAGCAAGATAGGGACTCGCTTCGATCACGAACACCTCTCAGTTCGGATCATTGCGGAAGAGGATAGCCAGGTCAACGCCCAACTCCGCATGATTGATCCGGCGTTCCCTGCCAAACTTATCCCGTTTATCAACAAGATAGAGCGATCCCCGGACCATTGGATATACCGGCTGGTTTCAAGCCAACTCGACGCTGACCGGCTTGATTATTCGATTCGTGACGCCAAACAAGCGGGACTTCGGGGACATGGCTACGATATGCCGCGCCTACTGGATATGTTACATACCCTAGATGATGGCATACATATTGCAGTAGATCGTCATGCGACCGAAGCAGTGGAAGCCTACCTTCTCATGCTGGAACATCTTTATCGGGCTATATATTTTCATCCTGTGATACGATGTGCAACTTTCTTGCTTGGCTCTGTGCTTAGGAGGGCTTTCACGCTTCATCGTGACGGCGACCGGTCAATATTTCCCACAGGGCGAGAGCAACCACATCCGCTTCAGCTGCTGGTCGAACAGGGTGAAATGATCAGCCTGTCACAGTATGTGCGCCTAGGCGAGTACCAAGTTTGGAGCCTCATAGAGGAATGGCAGTTCAGTAAAGATAAGATTCTCTCAGATCTGGCAACTCGCTTGATGCAGCGTAAGCCTTTCAAATTTATCGAGGTCGACCCCAGAAATGCAAGCGAAATCCATCGTTTAACAAGTTATGCGGAGCGAACTACTCTAAGCGAGCTTACCTATCTTGATCCTGAAGCGCTCGACCTATATGTGACGATTGATGAACCTTCACGAACTAGCTACAAGAGATATGATTGGAGAAGCGAAACGCCTGACGAGTCAATATGGCTGATAGGCGGTTCCCAAAAGTCTGTAGCACTGGAGAATGAGGAAGGCAATTCAATAATTGATGGTTTGAAACGGACCAATTATCTACACCGCATTATTTTTCCGCAGGAAATTTTGGGGAAAGTTCTGGATTATGCCAGCCAGACTAAATAAGGGAGTACGTAAGTACAAATGCGCTCTGACACCGGTTTGCTATTCTGTGTTCTCAGAATGATTAATGTCAACGACGGAAGTATCGATGGTCGAAAACGGCTTCACAAATCCGCTTACCTCCTGCAGAAGTTTGGCGCAGAGGGATTTGAAACCATCCGTTTTGACTTCGGCACTTACGGCCCATTCAGCAGAGAAATCTCCGCCGCTCTGCACGAGGCTATCATCACTGGACTCGTAGAGGAACAATCGGGATCGGGCGCTTCGGAAGATTATGACTTCCGATACCATTTGACGGCCGCTGGAGATCAGTGGCTCCTTTCATACCAATCTTCGGGGGATCGATGCCTTCGCAGAACTCTCAAATTTTTGCGAAAACTTCCATATAACGCACTAGAACTGTCGAGTACGGCGATCTTTATTGCAGATGAGGTTCCTGCTAGAGATAACAACTACGCACTCGAAGCTGCAATAAAGCGGAAGTCGAGCTTCCTCGACTCTGAGGCGGACGCGCGTCGGGTACTACGTCGGGTAATAAGACGCGACAAGCAAAGTCCGGTACCGGAGGTTCCATTACTAATCCCCACCTAAAAAGTCAGAGGACGCTTGACGAAGTTATCCTTTGAACCACAATGCAAACTCAGACCCGGAATCTGTCCTTTACCGGCTGAATAGGTTCCAATCCCGTGCGGGTGCCCAGTCCTTCCGAGTTCATAACTTTTCTTCAGGATGTTGGATATTGGGACAGGGTACGCCGGCTGCTGCCCGAGTTAGTAGATAAGTGTCGAGTTTCATGTCATTATGAACAGTGGAGAGCGTAAACGAGGGTGCATGCGGTAGTCTTCTTGGTAACCACACCAAAGAAAGCGGCTCATGTGTAATTAGTCTGTGCCTGCTTCGGAAGCAGGCACATCCGGCGCAGCACATCGGGCGTGATGCGCTTGGCGTTGGTCATCGTCTCGTAGCAGGCGACGTACTCCGCCAGGTAGAACTTGTGTACCCCACGGAACATCCGCAGGAAGGTCCGCAGGCCCGCCCCCGCGCCCTCGCAGGTGTTGCAATGCACCTCCCGGATCCCGTCGCCGTCGTCATCGCGCGCCCACTCCCGTCGCCCCGCCTCGTCCCGGCCATGACGCACCGTGCCATGCCCGACGCCCAGCCCGCCACGCGCCCGTAACCGTTCCACTCGTCTGTGAACAGGATGCGCGCCCGGCGCCGCCGTCCCCCCCACGACGGCCAGGCAAGTGCCCGCGTCGGTGCGCTCCCGCACGAAGTAGCGAACCTCCCCGCTGCGGCGGGCCACTAGCGAGAAGATCGGGGGGCGGTCCGCCTCATAGGTGCCGTGCCCCCTGCGCTTGTTGGCGCGTCGGCGCGGCGGGTCTGCCGGGTCCCGATGGGGCTGCCCTTTTTTCCCCCGCGTTCTGGTACAACTCGTCGGCTTCAAGGACCGGCTCGTCCAGAACGTGTGTGGGGAGCGTCTCGTACAGGTTGTTCTGGACCCGCCCGCGCAGCGTGTGCATCTGCTTGCGGCTGAGGCCGAGTTCGCGGGCCAGCCGCGCGGTCGTCTTGCCTTTGGCGATGCCGCGCAACATCAGCACCAGGGCCGAGGGCGGCTGGCGTGTCTTGGCGAAGATCGTACCGGTCAGGGCGGTGGAGTAGCGGTCACAGCCCTTGCAGCGGGAGGCAGGGATGACGCCCTGACGCGCGCGCCGCCGCTCGGCCTGGCCGCACCGGGGGCAGTGCAGACCCTCCGGGTGCAGGCTCTGTTCGAGCCAGAGCAGGCAAGCCGGCTCATCGAGCAAGCCGTCCAGTGGGAAGTCAATCATGCCTCAGTTTACCGAGAACGCACGCTGATTACCCATGAGCCAATATCTTCATAATTTTTTCACAAACCATTTTGAAAGTACATTCAGGTACTCAGGCGCATGGTCCTGAAAGTTTACCCCATCCCACTGGGTGAAGGTGGCCAGTGAAACTTATCGGTGGATCGTGGCGCCTTCCTCGATGGCGTTCTGAGGTGTAACCCTGCCAGCGGGCGGTTTCACACTTGCTATTGGTTTCACACTCGTTGTCGCACCATTAGCGGGCGCACCCCAGCGCATCCCGCGACGCATCCTGCGCTCGGGCCAGAACTTTCTCCGCCGCCCGGACCGCTACCAGGGCTTCCTGGCCTTCCTTCTGGTACCTTTCCCAGATTAGGCGGTCCTTGGGGTTTTCTGTCTGGCTGAAACGCCGCTGAGCATAATAACAGGCCGCGTCTGCGGCCCACAGCCGCTGGCGGGCCGAACGCACGGCTGAGGCCAATTGCTCCTGAGTACCCCCCAATTGCTCCTGAGTATCCATGGTATCACTCCTGCGTATCGCTTACTGATCAGTACCGGATCAGTACCGGATCAGCAACAAATCAGTACCGGATCCGCTCGATATCCTCCCTAGTTGCCCGTTGCGCCCGCCGGTCATAGAGCTTGGTCGTGCGGCTGTCGGCATGACCGGCGATGTACTGCGCCGTCTCCAAACTGCCCCCGTTCTCCAGGAACGTCGTGATCCCCGTCGCCCGGAACGAGTGGCAGCAAAAGTCGCCCGCGATCCCCGCCGCCTCCACCCGCCGCTGCACCATCGCCCAAGCGTCCGTGCGCCGTATCGGACGCTCCGTCAGGTTGGGGGAACGCCCCGCCGCGCTGCGGAACAGCGGTTCCTCCTGTTGGTCCGCGATGCCTGCCGCCGCCACATACTCGTCCAGGTACTCCTCCAGCCGGTGATGCGTCGGGATGTCCTTCTCCTTGCTCCCCTTTTCATGCAGCCGCAGGAACGAGCGCTTCCCGACTTGGTAGTAGTCCTTGACACGCATCCCGACCACCGCCCCCACACGGGCGAAGGTGAACGCCATGACCCCGATCAGCGCGCGGTCCCGCAGGCCGACCACGCTTGCCGTGTCAAAGCTCTCGAACAAAAGGTGCATGTCCCCGGCTTCCAGGGCGGGCGTCTTCCCCTCCCCCCGCTTGATCGTCTCCGTGCGCACCTCGCGGGCGGGGTTGCTCGGGAGCACTCCCTTCTCGACGTACCAGGCGAAGAGTTTGCGGAGAGCGGAGAAGTGTTGCTTGACAGTGGTGGGCGATCCGGGGTGCTGCTCGCGGTAGGCGGCCAGCATTAAGGGACCAATCTGCGACAGGTCCCCCACCCCACGCGCATCGCACCAGGAGAGGAACTGGCGGACGGCCTGGAGGTAGGCTTGCCGTGTGTTTCGGTTCTCGAAGGGGACGGTGAAGAACTCCAGGAAGAGGTTCGTGGCTTTGGGTCCGGTGTCGCGAACAAGCCGAGGGATCAGGACAGCCGCGAGGTCAGTAACAGCAACATTAATCGGATCAGCACGGACAGGCGTAATGATCAACGCTGGAGCCTGGCCTTCAGCGATCAATTCCAGGCGACTATCTTCCAGACTGTTCGCTTCTAGACTGTTCGCTTCCAAGTTAGTTGCTTTCAAAGCAGATGATGCCGCTGCGGCTAAATTCATTTCGGGAGTTTACCCTCCCCTTCCCCTAATTGTCAAACTTATCGGACATAAAAGGAGTTATGTCTGATATGAAATGCCTGGTAAAACTTGGACAGAATGGCTGAACGTCTGGCAAGAACCTGCGAGGATGTCCGCAGCGCTTTTCAAGGCCGCGTGCAACTTTCCAAAGGCCGTGACCACGATACCCACGCCCACCCACGAGTTCCCGCTTGGATCAATCCCATTGACCGGATCATTGGCTGTGTACCCGTAGAGGTTGATGCCGCCCGCGTAGCCGATGGGATCGCGCGTCAGGAACCGCCCTGTGCTTGGGTCGTAGAAGCGGTGTGTCAGCAGGGACAGGCCCGTCTCCGCGTCCATGAAGTACCCCGCCAGCGCCTCATACCCCCACGGGTCCGGCTGGCTGACCGTCCCCGTCCGACTCCCGTAGCTGTCGTAGAGATCGGTGTTCTGCACGACCGCGCTACTGTTCAGCCCTTGGGTAACGTTCCCCCTCTCGTCGAACGTGTAGAACGTCGTGGCCGGGGTTCCTGTCACCGAACGGCGGGAGACAAGACCATCCCCTCCGAATGTGTTGGTGGCTGTCAGCGTCCCTGTGCTATCAAATTCACACACCGGTTGGCTGCCGGCATACAGGAAATAGGCGCACGTCGAGGCGGCTCCAGTCTGCTTCCACGCCCGCAGTCCATCCGCCGAGTACCCATCCGTCTGAGCGGAACCATACGAAGTCAGCCGGTTCTCCGGGTCAAAGGTGAGGGTGCTGGCCTTGTAGGTGGTGGGGTTGCTGTTGCCATCGTAGCCATAGCCGGTATTCGTCACCTGGTTGTCGCTGTTGAAGGTGTTCGTGATGCCCTTGAAGAAGGTCGGGTTGCCGGGGCCGCCTGTGGTGCCACCGTCATACCCATAGGCATTGGTGTAGCTGCCGCCCCGCGTGCTGGCTTCCTGCGTCACCTGGCTGCGGCGGGCCGGGGCGGTCGTGCTGCCGTAGTCGTAGGTGTAGGCAGTCGTCCCGCTGTAGGAAGCAGGCGCATAGCTCGTGTTCAAGGTGGCCGTCAGGGACAGGCGGTTGCCCACGCCGTCGTAGCCGCCTACGGCGGGGACGGCGAAGTCGGACAGGGAGGTGCCGCCGCTCGTCTTGTTCACCAGATCGCGCAGGCGGCCCTGCGCGTCGTCGGTGAGCGTCGTCACGACCCCATTGGCGAGCCTTTTGGTGTTGAGCCAGCCGTTGTCCAGGTAGGTCCAGCCCGTGGCCTCGCTGTTGTCGTTGGTCAGGCCCGTCAGTCGTCCCACGCTGTCATAGGTGTAGGAGAAGGTGCGACCCGCCGCATTCATGCTGCTGCGGCTGCCGTTGTTGTAGAAGCCGTAGGAGACGGTCTTGGCAGCGAGGCCGGTCCACGTCACGGTCTTGGAGGTCAGATGATTTTTGTCGTCATAGGCAAAGCTCTGGCTGCCCGTGCCGTCGCTCACCCCGTTGGTCCGTCCGTAGGAATCGTAGCTGACACCGACCGCCCCAATGGTTCCCGTCGGGTACGTGATGGCGGTCAGGCGGCTTTCGGGATCGTTGTAAGTGTAGGTCGTGGTGGCGTTCTTGCCATCAATGCGCGAGAGCGGATTGCCATCAGCATCATAGCTGGGGAACGTCACGGTATCGGCATAACCGGCGGTTAAGGGCGCGGTCGGCGGCGTTCCTTGCGCACCGGGATAGACGATCTGGTAGAGATAGCCCACCGGGTTGTAGAAATAGCTCGTGACGTGGCTGGCGGCATCCGTGAGCGTGGACAGACGGTACATTGCGTCGTAGCCGTAGCCCACCCGCTCCGTGCTGCCTGTGACCGTCTTCAGTTCCCCTTCCAGGCCGTAGGTGGAGTTCACCTGCCGGATCGCCCCGACGTTGCCCTCGTCATAGGAGGTTTGCGTGGTCGCAGGGCCGTATTGAAGCGTCACGGCAGGCCACTGCGCGGTGGCAAAACTCGATGGCTCGGAGAACAGGTAGCCAACCTGGCTGCCCCCGCGCCCGCTGCCGGTCTGACCCGTCGCCGGCAGGATCGTCTGCAAGGGGGCGTTGCGGATGTCGTAGGTATAGTCGGTCTCGTTGCCCAGGGCATCCTTGACCGCGAGGGTGTTGCCCTGGGCGTCGTAGCGCAGGTGGATCACTTTGCCCAAGTTGTCCGTCACTGATTGCCCGACCGCCGCCGGTTTTTTGACTTCATTATTGATTGCCAAGATAGTAGCGTCAAGAATAATACAGGAAGCCATTCTAACACCATCAACCCTATAGTTATAGGCCATACAAATGTAGGCCTATTCAGGTTATGTACTGCTGGCAGAAAATGATAATGGATACTCCCATTGTCATAACCATCTATCACTGCTATGGGGGGGAACAGTAGAATTATAGCTGTAGCGCCGAGGCTACCGCCCAGAATGTATAGACGCGACAGATCCATCCTCCTTTTGGCAGGCTTCAAGAGCATCTTTTATCCTCCTTCGCAAAAGGTAGGATGTTGTGTTGGGAGACCACATTTCTTTAATAGGCAATTGGCAAAATCCTGACAGTTCGGCTGATGGCCCGTAGGACCAAAACCGATCCCTCCAAATCCATAGCCGGGCTTGCCTCTCCATTGCCTTCCACACATGAACGCACCTGCTTCCACTCGTTTTGCATAATTACAAATGCATTTTTCTTGAGCTGTGGTTGCACTAAGAAGAAGACACGTTTCATCAGGTGTACCAAAGTCACCCAAGTTCGGTAAGTTCCCGACTATGACACCCTTTGGACCATATCCATAGCTGCCACAACCTGTTCGGATAAACCAATGGTCATCACCTTGAAAGTTGCAACCCTTAAATACAGGGCGGAAGCAGATGTAGACCGCAAGACCAGTAGGATCATCTTTATTAATTGGGTTATTTTGGGTATACCCATAGAGATTGATACCTCCGTCATAGTTGATAGGATCGTGTGTTAAGAACCGTCCCATAGCAGGGTCATAGAACCGGTGTGTCAAGAGCAGCAGCCCGATTTCTAGGTCTGTGTAGTAGCCTGCCTGCGCTGCGAAACCCCATGGATCTGGCTGGCTCACTGTGCCAGTGCGAGAGCCGTAGCTATCGTACAAGTCCGTAGAAGAAACGCTCCCTGCACTTGTCATCCGCTGGACCACGCTCCCCCTCTCGTCAAAGGTGTAGAACGTAGTGGCGCTGCCGCTGATGGAGCGACGGGAAATCAGCTCATCGGTCTCGAACGTGTTGGTGGCCGTCAGCGTCCCCGTGTAGTCGTACTCACAGACAGGCACATTATCGTCATAGAGGAAATAAATCCGCGTCGTGCTGCCTCCCGTCTGCTTCCACGCCCGCAGACCTTCCCCATCATAGCCGTCCATCTGCGTCGTGCCATACGAGGTCAGGCGGTTCTCCGGGTCAAAGGCCAGGGTGCTGGCCTTGTAGGTGGTGGGGTTGCTGTTGCCATCGTAGCCGTACCCCGTGTTCGTGACCTGGTTGTCCGTATTGAAGGCGTTGGCCGTCCCCTTGAAGCTGGTCGGGTTGCCGGGGCCGCCTGTGGTGCCACCGTCATACCCATAGGCATTGGTGTAGCTGCCGCCCCGCGTGCTGGCCTCCTGCGTCACCTGGCTGCGCCGGGCGGAAGCAGTCGTTGATCCGTAGTCATAGGTGTAGCCCGTCGTCCCGCTATAGGAAGCAGGCGCGTAGCTCGTGTTGAGCGTCGCCGTCAGGGACAGTCGGTTGCCCACCCCGTCATAGCCGCCCGTCGCGGGGACGGCGAAGTCGGACAGGGAGGTGCCGCCGCTCGTCTTGTTGACCAGATCGCGCAGGCGTCCTAGCTGATCCAGGGTATCAGTCGTGGTCACGCCGTTGGCGAGCGTCTTGGTGTTGAGCCAGCCGTTGTCCAGGTAGGTCCAGCCCGTGGCCTCGCTGTTGTCGTTGGTCAGGCCCGTCAGCCGCCCCACGCCGTCATAGGTGTAGGCGAACGTGCGGCCCGCCGCGTTCATGCTGCTGCGGCTGCCATTGTTGTAGAAGCCGTAGGAGAGCGTCTTGGCGGCAAGGCCGGTCCAGGTGACGGTTTTGGCGGTCAGGTCATTGTCGTCGTCATAGGCGTAGCTCTGGCTGCCCGTCCCATCGCTCATGGCGGAGCGTCGTCCATAATTGTCGTAACCCAGAATCACGCTCCCGATAGTTCCGGTGGGATAGGTGATGGTCGTCAGCAGGCTTTCGGGGTCGCTGTAGGCGTAAGTCGTGGTGGCGTTGTTGCCGTCGGTGCGCGAGAGCGCATTGCCATCGGCGTCGTAGGAAGAGAAAGTAACAGTATCGGCATGACCAGCCGTTAAAGGGGTCGTGGGCGGCGTGGCCTGTGCGCCAGCGTAAACAACTTGGCTTAGGTAGCCTGCCGCGTTGTAGAAGTAGGAAGTGACGTGGCTGGCCGCGTCCGTGAGCGTCTTCAGGCGGTACACCGCATCATAAGCATAGGACACCGGCTCCGTGCTTCCCGAAACCGAAAGCGTCTCTCCCTCCGGTCCGTAGGCGGAGACCACCTGGCGGATCGCGCCGACGTTGCCCTCGTCATAGGTGGTCGCGGTCGCCGCCGGGCCGTATTGCAGGGCGGCGATGGGCCACTGCGCGGTGGCGAAGCCGGACGGCTCAGCATAGAGGTAGCCCACCTGGCTGCCCCCGTGCCCGCTCCCCGTCTGGCCTGTGGCGGGCAGGATCGTCTGTAAAGGGGCATTGCGGATGTCGTAGGTATAGTCGGTCTCGTTGCCCAGGGCATCCTTGACCGCGAGGGTGTTGCCCTGGGCGTCGTAGCGCAGGTGGATCACTTTGCCCAGGTTATCCGTCACCA
>JAABUH010001126.1_pt1 | contig 32100 bp, 32 predicted proteins | sample 5559121 | NCBI WGS metagenome assembly JAABUH01 (sample SAMN10711871, study PRJNA513364) | rock metagenome | isolation source: Antarctica rocks | place: Antarctica: Victoria Land, Battleship Promontory nord | collected 2015-12-28
GCGGGCACGGAGATCGAGACCGCAGGAGAGACGTAGTTCGTGCGAGACGTATATTAGACCGTAGCGAGCTGTATGAATGATCAAGAGAGACCTGTACAACGCCTGATAAGCTTCATAACCCAACAATTACTGGCCGCTAAAAGGCGCCTTGCCAGCTTCTCGAGTGTTTCAGTGGTGATTTGTCTTGATTGCGATTCTTGGGTTTGGTTCTCCAGGCGTAGAAGTTGAGCAGGACCTTATTCGTCGGTAAAGGCCACGGCCATGTGTCGAGGACGATAGCTTCTTCCAATGATGTGCAACGCTTTCAATTGATTGTGACACTGCCTAAATCCGTAACGCACCTTGCAAAAAGTTTCTTCTCATGCCGGAAGCGTTCCGCTCGATTTGGGTCGACTTCAGCTAGACCCTGTCGGCTTATGGGGATGGGGTGATATTTGGCAAAGACGTCGGATATGTGGCTGAAGCAGAGGGCGGTACTAAAGCAAGAGCATGGTCGCCTTGGAGAGCACAGCAGTGAACATATCGTGCTCTTTTATGGGAGCAGTGTCTGACGTATTGAATGCAAGATGGAGCGAGACGTAATAGATGAAGATGAAACCGGGTGAAACCGAAGGTCGGAGACTTTTTGCTCCCGCAAACGGGTTTTGGTTCGACATCAGTTTCATCCCTGCCCTAAGCATTCCAAACTTCTCCATTCGTATCGTTCTTTCCTTTCGACTGAGTTTCGAAGTAGAACATTCATCGCGTAGGTCAAAACAAACATAGCATGCCTGGGGTTGACCAAGTACTTTCAGACTCCGACCATTGCGCATTACACGACTAGGGTGGAGCTTGTTTCTCCTCTCACAGCCAATCTCTTTGTGAGTAGGCCGTTGGATTCGCTGTCAGGAGCCAATACAACGAGACACCCCTTCCGTCACCCGCAACCATCGACCGCTCGTTTTTGCAACAGCTACTTCAGTCTCAATGATTCGGATCCCACCGATCAAAGGCAGAACAAAACGCTTTCTCATTCTGTTCGTAAGGCAACAACCGGGGCTTGGCGCGATTATGCGAAGTTTGTCAACAGCGGAGGGCAGAAGGCTCTTACGGATCTCCTACCGGATGAGTGCGTCACTGTGGAAGAACTGCTCGAACCCTCCTCACCATATCCAACATTCACATCCTTGGCCGGCTATATGGCGGATTGGGCTAGCGGCGCTGTTTCGCTCATCGCTCATATTCCTGCTGCATCCACGGCTAAGCAGCGCTGGCGTAACTTTCGCTCACACTTTGCCGAAAAGAATATCAGGAGAGCGATGTCAACATTTATAGGCGTATCAATGGTGGAGCGAGGACTGGTGACGACTAAGAAGCGGGAGCGCACGCTTGTGAGCCTAGAGGGGTACAAACAGCTTAGAGACGTCGCCTTCAACTTAGACTTTGCTCCATTCGACTCTCGACAAATTTTCCAATTTCTATTCTGCGGCCCTCACTTGTCAAACCGGACTTCGAGTCGGCGCGCACTTTCCGCGTTCTGATGATCCGCCTGGAGCGATGACCATGACCTATAGCTGTTTCAGGTAAATCGTCCAGACCCAGCACGATAAGAACACCGTGAACCACCGGTAAATCGACTGTCCTTGATCTACAAGAATCCCAGACATAAAACGGAGACGACCTCAAAAGCAGAACATCCCCTATTCCAGAGTTCAGAGCCATGGCGGTGCCCCGTCTTCTTGTTCCTACTGTTGGCTTCTATGAATAAGTAACTCCCCTTCTCTGTGCAAAAGCTTTTCGATCCAGCGATCCGGCAAGGAGCCACACGTTTCAAAATCGATCTCTCGGGGTGCGGGTGACCCCCCCGTTTGTCTACTTCAACGTCTCATGAAGGCATCTAAGAGCCCGACGTATACCTCCGAGTCCCTCCGGAACGCACATCGACAACTCTCGAGGGTCGCAGGCTTCCGGACGACGCTGAGATCACACAGACTTCAGAGAACGGTAGCTCTTTGGATGCGTGCCGTTGGTGAGTCCTCTTCGATCTGATTTACATTGGAGCAAGCTCTCAAGCTGACCGATACCAGGCTGTCAACTAAAGGAGCTTACGCTCAAGCTGGGACATCTCCATCCTTACACAACCGCCGTGTCTTATCTGGGGCAGATGCCGTGAGTTATAAACTTGTCTAGAAATCAGCCATACTGATCTGGGGTGGGGCTGTTGACATCGGCGCTGCGGTATTCGACAACAAGAGCGAGTTGCTCAAGGCCCTACCGCTTCATCCCAGTGTTCTGCGAGGGAGTCAGGGAGGTCGATATAGTCTGAATCCACAGGAACGTCTGGATATCCTTCTCAAGGATGGGGGTACGTATCTCCATGATCCGAATAAGTGGATCTCACAGGACATTAGTGCAGTCCGCTGTGGACAAGCTAAACCTATACCGTGACGATTTGCTCGCACAATTTCACACTATCGGCGCTGTCCCGGCAGATCAGAAGGCAAAGCTCGACTCGCTGTATAATGAATGGCGCCGCAAATATCACACGCAGGAGCAGAAGGCTTTGCGGGATATCAACGGCAAACTTGGAGATCCCAAACAGACCTTTTGAAAAAGGAGGCGAGGGCATCATTCCATCCGACGGCTCGGTTATAGGATACGACGGCTTGAGATTCGAAGTTGCTTTGACGGTGAGGTATTTCGATGACGCTTCGGAGGAAGGCGAGACTTCGGAAGGAGTAGAAGACGATTCAGGCTCCGAGGACCTCGAGGCAGATGAATTCGCCGATGATCACCGCAGTGACCCGGAATCCTTTCTAGACCTCGTCGATCCCAATCTACTATCGGACGAAGGGGTGCTTGCGGTCAAAGCCAACGATGCGTTCAAGAAATGTCTCAAGCTATTCGGTTTCTCCACGCAACTGCCGCCCGAAGCCTCGCAGATCATGAGATATCGCCCCGGGGAAGCTCCTCTACATGGCAATTGTATAGGCTCTAAGCAACAGCTCTCCACAATCATTCCGTCGTCCCAAGCAAAGATCGCGGAATCCAGACGCTAGAGCTATCAGGACAGCTGTCTCAATCACGTGAATCAATGCGTTACGAGTACGGCACGGCACGCCCAGAGCGTCGGATCAGAGATTACTCGCTATTTTCCCCTCGAGAGTGACGAGCCATCCACACGTTAGAAAGGCGCCATCGAAAAATCACCCAATTGAAGTTCACGCTATTCGTCGTGTTATCCTGAGAAGCTTCTCCTCCCTGCAGCCAGGTATTCACCACGAAGCTAAATGCGCTTTGTGTAACGCTTTCTTCCCCTCTCAATCCCTCTTCGAAGCTCACTTAATGGTCGAGCACGACATTTGCATTCCCACCGCCACTCAGTCTGCTTCGATCAAAGAGAAGATCAAAGCCTCAATGTGGGATCTCGAGGTCCTCTCCCTTCCTCCGGCTCGATTTTACTGTCACGATTGCGAATATCACGCTGACCCTCGAGAATTCGAAATTCGCCCGCATCGTACACAATGAAAGAGTGGCATCACCCGCGTCTCGATGCTCCGTGTATGGCATTCGCGACGACATCGTGTTTGGTCAAGTGGAACGAGATCGGCTCGTAGAGGCGAAGACAAAAGACACCGCGGACGACAAATACGACCTCATCTTCGGCTCTGGGCACCGAACTCAGCAGGAGGGCTTCTGTCTGCTCTGTAGCAACGATCCGAGGAATAGCTGGGCGGACCGTATGACGCCTTTCCATTACACGCGCGAGCAGTATGCGGAACACCAGAGCAACTGCTTACGACAGCATCTCACCGCTTGCATGACCTACTGGCGACTCACTCTCGCCCGTAAGGATCTGCCTCGGCCTTCCTTTGGACCATTGGCTCCTCCCATCGTAGACAGTACGGCAGCCGCACCATCATCGAGCTATCTACGACCGTCAGCTGCTCGCGGCGATCATGAGGCGCCTGGTTCGGTTGCGGATGTTGTTTGCGACAGCTCGGGGGAGGAAGCAGACGATGTGAGCTTCGTGGGTATGGCGAGAGCGATGATGCTCATACACAGTACAAAAGGACGCTTCAGAAGAACGACGACTTCGACAGCCAATCTTCATCCTCCCTAATGGGTAGCTCGCTTGTCCCGATCCCGCCTGTCAACGTGGTAACACGTCCCACGCCTCGTTGCTCCTTTTGGCTTGGCTTGTCGTCGCTCGTCACAATTACGTGATACGCTGCGTGAAAACGGGACCAGGCATTGCTCAAAGTCTCGAGGATCACTGCTTCATGTCGGAATCGGAATTGGAGAACTTTATGTAAACAAGAGGGGGCTGCTGGGAACGCACCCACAAAGGACCCAATGAAGATCAAGCGGAGAGCGCTTTTGGAAACAGACGAAAATGTACCTAAAAAAACCCAAAAGGAAGTAGTCGTAAGTGGAACCAAAGTTGAAGCGTTGTTGTTACCGGACTAAGAGTCGCAGCTCTGATGCAGATCGAGTTCGCGCAAGCCTTTATATTTTCTACAGTACCAGTCTGCGGATTACACCAAACCACCCATTCCATTTACACATGTATCTCTCCCGGCAAATACCACATGTTGACGATACGACGATCATATGAACCGTGATATGACCATGCATGCATAAAGTCTTCTCTTTTGTACGGTCAGTTGTACTTGAAATGTATTATTAATGCGCTCCGGTTCGCAAGAATGCATCACGATGCGCTATGGTCCGAGCGATTGGGCACGCATTGCGCAACAATGCGCCATATTGCGTGTCGATGCGCGAACATGAAATGTGTGAGGAATGAGGGTTGCCCAGTTCGCAAGGATGTATCGTGATACGCTATAGTGCGCCATAATGCGCTCGAATACGCCAGAATGCGTAAGAACGCCTCAGCTTCGGTAAGGAAGGTTTCCCCGTCGACGTGATCGTGGGAAAACCAAAGTGGAGCTGAAGAATCCCCGCGACAACCTCCTCTTTCCTGAGAAGTTCGTGATATCCAATTGCGATGTATGGCGTCATAACCTATCGACAAAGCCAAGATGAAGGTCAGGCAACTTTTCCTGCCTCGTAACGTCAATCAAAACTTCGGCGAGACAGCTCATTTAATCTTTCATCCTCTCGAACATCAAGTAACATGGCTCTCCGACTCGGCGACATCGCCCCAGACTTCGAGGTTAGCTCACCTCCTTCTGGTCTCATATTCAAGGAGGTTAACGGGCCTTCCCAGGCTGACACCACATCGGACGGGGTTTGTCATCAGCTCTCTTGCATCTCGTGGCCGAGAGGCTAGATATTTTCCGAGAAACTGATCTCTTCTCAATTCCACGACTACATCAAGGACTCGTGGACCATCCTCTTCTCCCACCCAATGACTATGTGAGTGGCGGCCTTCCGGCTTTCCTGCTACTACTGCCAAATCGGCCTTGTAGACACCCGTGTGCTGGCTCACCGAGCTTTCAGCAGTCTCCCTCTTCTACGCTGACTTCGCTTCCCGCGGCGTGAAGGTGAGTCTTCCGTCCCCTACCTCAGGTCAATTGAGCTGATTACGTCCAGCTCATCGGGACTTTCCGCAAACAACGTCTCCTCCCATTCAGGCTGGGTGAAAGACATCGACGCCCTTTCACCCAACGGACCAGGGCTCGAGTTCCCCATCATCGGCGATGAGGACAGGAACGTCGCTACCTTGAACGGGATGTTGGACAAGCTCGATAAGACGAATGTCGACAAGAAGGGGATGCCTTTCGCCGTTCGGACCGTTTTCATCAGTAAGTGACTTCTAGAGCCGAGGAAAGGGAGCCTGAGCTGATATGCATCTTCCTCGTAGTTGACCCGAAGAAGACCATCCGACTGACCCTCGCATACCCCGCTTCGACGGGCCGGAACTTCCCTGAGCTCTTAAGGGCGATCGACTCCCTTCAGCTGGGTGACAAGTACAAGGTGAGGTAATGCTGCAGCTCGGGCTATACAACTCGCGTTTGCGAAGGGTACCGATGAATGGCTTCAGGTTTGACAGGAAAAGATGCCTGACGTTCCATCTTGACTTTGTGGATAGATCATGACGCCATACAGCGCAAGTGGGATATCACGAACTTTTCAAAAGTGGACGTCGCCAAGGGATATTTTGTGCTTCGCTCTTGCTTGTTTCCCACGGTTGTGTCAATGGGAGACAGCTGAAACACGTCCACGTGCCTGTCCCCGTGATGATCGATTGATTTGTTAACTTTTCCCGTAACCAATACCCAATTTAGCTATCTTTAATCGCTTGTTGCCACCTCCTTGCGCTGTCGTTCACGTTCTGGCTCCTTGTGATCTTGTACGACCTCTCACGTATGGTCAAGTAATCAGACTAGCCACTTACGCTCCCTTGACAATTATACCCACATATTTTCACGGATCACGCCGATCAAAGGGTTTCACCCCCAACATAGGAAGCTCCACTCGGCGCTCAAAATCAGACTGTGCGTTTCTGTTTCTCACTCATCCGTCCAACATATCCCGATTTTTCAGAGATAGAAATCCCACTTCGTTGCCCATGATGACGATGATCACTGCAGATCTAGTAGACCCATCCGATATCAGCATGACCGAGAGCGCCCTTGGACGGTCCCCTCACTTCACCTCTGCGGGCGTCATCGGCGAGCCTTCACCGGGTCTCTTCAGTAATTTCCCAAACTCCCGTCACAAGATCCCTGCTCCAACCAATCAGGCGGAGATGGACCTGGCGGCACTCGTTGCTCAAGCTCAGAGGCAGCATGAAGCGGAGAAAGGTCGCGTCATCCATAATGGAGCTGGCAACGGGGATGGGATGAACGGAGTTAACGGAGAGGCTCATCATCGTTGGGGTACGGATATCTGGGAGCGAGCGGCGACCAAAGCGAATGGGAATGGCCTACGTAGTGCCCTTCCTCAGACGACAGACGATGCTCCTCACTCGGCCCCATTACCGCCCTTTCAGCCCTTTTCCGATTCCAAACAGCCGCATCATGCGCAGTCCTACTCGAATCCACTCATGCCGATCAAGACTTCGCCGCCTGGAAGCGATGTCCCGCACGATCCTGCCGGACAGATAGCGCATCACCTTCAATCGCTTGCCACCCTTTTCAATCCACTGCTACAGCAATCCGATGAGGTCCAGAGCCTGAGGAAGGAAGTGGAGATGTGGAAGGGTGAGTGGGGAAAGGTCGATAAGGAGAAGAAGAGGCTCGAGAATATCGTGGCCAACCCTTCCTCTCCGAAGGTAATGTCATCACGAGGACTGCTTCTGCTGATCATCAGCCTGCCGGACCAACATTCACCGCCGTACTCATCGATGGGGATGGTCTGATCGTCCGAGACTCCTCTTGGCGCTTCCCCTTGCTGATCGTTTGTAGTTTCATGACCGTCATCTCGAGAATGGGGCCGCAGGTGGCCAAGCAGCAGCTCGCACCCTCCTCTCCGCTCTGCCGAAATTCGCTCTGCTTGCCGACGCTTCGCCCACGACCGCCACCAATAACGGGGTCGCCGAAGTGAATATCAATCCTGATGAGGTCACCAAGCCGGTTAGGGAGTTGGGTACGGTCATCGTGCAAGTCTTCTTGAACAAGGCGGGGCTAGGAGCCGCCCTCGTTAAGGTCAATTTCAGCGGTACGTCCGTCCACCACAGCTGACAGGTGTTCAACGTAGGCTGGATTGGTCGCAACCTGGGGAGTGTATGATTCCTTCTGGCAAGGCTTTAGTGCTGCTCACGAACTATTCACCGGTATGTCCACTTCCCACCGTGTGCCGAATACTAGCTGAACGGGACCTATGCAGTCATCGATGTCGGACCCGGCAAGGAAGCTACCGACGCGAAGATCAGAGGTCAATCTGAATCTGCAAGCAACGGCGTGCAAGGAAAACTGACTCCGCTCGCAGAATACCTAAAATTATACGCAAAGAACGCACAATGCGAGATGATCGTCCTTGGCGCGTCTCACGATAATGGCTATGCCACGATCTTATCCTCGTACGTGAAGTCTCGTCCTTATCGTGACACTTCGCTGATTGTACCAGGTTGCAAACCGAGTCTCGACTGAACAAGTTGCTCCTCCTCAAAGGCTATGCCGATCTGGCACCTCAGCTCCGCCAGTACTCGTCTCGCGTAGTATCGATATCCAACCTATTCAGGACCACTAAGATCCCTACTATCCCGGCGAGCTTCTCGTCTGTCGCCGGTCGACCAGCACCAGCACCTCGTTCGAGAGCTTTGATGGCAGAGATGATTGAAGAGATCTCCAGTCCCGATCCGTCCGATGATACGGGCTCGATCAAGGTATTTGAATGGGAGCAAATTCCCAAGACCAAGAAGAAAGAGAATGACGAGTGGACTGAGGCGAAGTCGGAGGGGAAGAAGTATAAACCGGGAAAGGCGGGGAAGACTGTGACTACTGTTCGGGAACTTAAGCCAAGACCCTGTCACACGTATGTCTCGCTCTTACAAATTCGTCAAGTCCAGCTGAGGTGGATGTTTGCAGGTATTACCTTAGCCCTTGGGGCTGCAAGTCGGGCGATGACTGCGACTATGCCCATCATTATAGTAAGCTTCTCCCTTGGCGTGGTCATGTCCAAGCTGACCCCGATGTCATTGGCAGAGTTGACCGAGTCTCAACGGGAGGAGCTTGCTAGGCTCGCCAAGGAGATCATCTGTCCGTATATCAAGAATAACAGGTGTACGTTGTGCGCGATGATGTTAGTCATTCTCATCTGACTACGTTCCTCAAGGCCACTTCCTCGAGAGCGAGTGTGTCTATGGGTAAGATTCTTCGCCGATCGTGCATGTATCGCTCTTATGCGGCACTGTGAAGGTCGAGCAAGCTGATACATCTCGTAGCCATCACTGTCCTAGGAGAGAAAAGTGCTCTTTGTAGGTTTCAGAATTTCACTAACAATGTTATCACGGCTGATCGAAGCGTAGCGGTGAGACATGCCGCTTTAACGCGTTGCCGAACGGGCATGGGGAGCTCGATAGGGCGGCGGAAGGGATCAAAGGGGTCAACATCAATGATTAAGCGGGTAAGTGCTCTTGTACGCTTCGAAGGCAAGGCTGATTTCAGGAGTCATCTTCATCCTGAGTATGACTTGAGAGGCCGAAGCAGTAAAAGGGAGAGTTGAAGAACACGTTCCACACAGCCATTCGTAACGTATCATCACTCGTAACATCGTCATATGTGCATAACTTATTAGCCTACCATGCAACGCGTTCCACCTGCACACTGACGTCAACGCGAATCAGCCAAAGGTGACGGTCACTGACACGGTGAGGCTGCAGATCAAGCCTCGACGCAACAACGCCTTTGTGTGGGAATCACGTTGCACGGAGGGGATCGGCGGGGGTGTGGAATAGGTTGTGATCAGGTGCGTCATTGTGTTCTTATTCTTCAGTCATTCGCTCTTCTTTTGCTGTCTGTCTCAAGTGTTCTCGTTTCCATCTTGAACTTTCAATCGTTGAGCTTGATACATATTGGCCAATTCGGAATATGGGCAACATTTGCTTTGGTGCTCGGCGTTCGATTGCCCTCGCCACCGATCGACCCGACGATCAGTACATGCCGGCTCCCGATCAGCCCGAACGGCAGTACGAGGTTTTTGCTGCAAGTCCTGAGGTCGATGTTGGACCGTTGTTCGCAGCTTGTCTCATTGATGGTGACGGTCATATAGTGAGTCTACCTCACCTGTCCTTGGGCAACCGGCGCTGATTAGAATTGCAAGTTCGATGATGCATTCTAGAACGGAGGTGTGGAGGGCGGGAAGCGTGCAGCCAGGGTCCTATCATCAGCCATCCGAAAAGCCATCAGCCTAAAGCGACGTCTCCCTCGCATGCATGGGCAACTGACTCTCGAGGTCAGCGAGGCGTCCATCGCCACGGGAATCCGCACGACTGCAAGACCCATTCCTGATGCTGGCGAGATGGAGCTTGAAATTCAGCTCTTAATCAATATGAGGGGCATGCATAACAAGGTGAGAATCGGGTACGTCCTCATTCACCGATGACCCAGCCTGTGACTTACCTGCATTCCCAGCTCACTTCGAACTCTTCGCCCAGAATAGGCAATGCTGCAGTATGATGCTCGGCGCCACTCATGACGGAGGATATTCCAGTGATCTTGATTCGTGGGTTGAACGATTCTCGACGTCGAATTGGATTGACGTTCAAATATTTCAGTTTCAATACCTCTCATTCGCACAAATTCCTCCTTCTTCTCAGAGGTGGCGGTATGATGTCCGCCGACATCAAGAAGCTCAAGATGGGTACGATCGAGATAGAGGCCTTGGACTATGAGTGTCCACACCATTTGGAACAATGCGTGCCAGATTCACATGGTAACACCGCATCGACACGAAAAGTACAAAACATGACATTGTACGATAACACAATATGTTCCGTGACCTAGATTACAGATGGTTTTTAAACGCGGAAGACCACCACTAGACCCACTTCACCGTTTCTGAATATACTACAATTGCGCCTGAACAAGCTCTTGATACCTGCCCTTGCAACCCAGCAATTCCTCATGAGACCCGACTCAACTGTAACGCCTTCATGCATGACATGGATGACATCTGGCTTTCGAATGGTCGAAAGGCGATGTGCGATCGTGATGGTCAGCCTTAGCGCAATTAGTGCCATTCGTTGATAAAGAATTGGTTTTACCGATCACGGGAAAACTTGTCAAGCGCGCTCAGTACAGCTGCTTCGCTTTCACCATCAAGTGCGCTTGTCGCCTTTATCTCATCCCCTCAGTAGTGGCGACGTAAGCTGGACGTCGGTCGACATACCATCGAGCAAGAGGATAGGTGGATGGCGGATTATAGCTCGAGCGATACTAACCGCTTTTTCGCGTTTCAACTTTTTATCATGACCGATGACGAGGTTCATACCTGCTCCTGACCACCGCTAAGTGGACCGCCTTTCGGGCCAAGATCGCCGTGTCAAATCCTTGAGGCAAAGATCGGATGAAGGGCAGAATACTGGAAAGCTTTCAATACCATTTGTCCGCGAGATTACCGAAAGAAGACATACCACGCCTGTTCGCAAGCTAGCTCCAATTCGTCGTCTGTAAGACTAGCAGGATCCAAAGCTCCCAGCTGAAGATCACCCCTTCAGCCACATTCGTCGGAAGGAGATAAGAACGGACAAGTAGGTTCCACCGGACCGTTCCCTGAAAGAGCTGTGACGTTAGAGGATGACGTGGGTTTCTCAAGGAGGACGTATCATTTAGTTGGTCATTCATTCACTTCGTTCCCCTTTCCCCATCATCCATTCATATCCATCATACTACTGCTATTCAGCATATTCACACTCACTGATTCGCCCACCACCTACCCCATCTGCCTCCTCTTTGTGCGGGTTTCCTTCCCAACGATTTTCCCATAGGGTTTGCGTTGGAAGGTTTTTTCCCCGCTTGTAGTCTTCTATAGTTATGTTTCGGGCTCCCATCGAGCGCCTTTGAGGCCTTGGGGAGCAGCCTGGCTGCATGCAATTGCCTTGGCTTGGAATGCTAGTAATCGACATGTTAAGGACGACGGCAAGAAAGGTAAGTGTTTTCCACCATGCGAACGTCTCCCTCACGTGCATTGCGGAGATAGTCGACATATGGATAAGATCGTCCTTGTCCCCCTTCGATCTGAGCACTACAGCTTGGACTTTCAGCTGGCAGATGCGTTCGACGTGGCGAACAGACATGAGGCCTTGATCACGCTGTCATTCATTGCGCAGTCTTTGATACAGATTACCATTCTCGATTGCTATAAACGCAGTGACATTGAAAGGGAAAGGTACCAGATGAGCAATGGAAAGGGTGGACTGAATCAACCGCTCACACCGAAGGACCTGATCTACATCACACACTCCCTTTCTAACCAACCCCACAGCCTGTTCCCCAGCTCCTCGTCACTAGCCTCCTTACGCGCCGGGACCGATACTCTTGCCCACGGGACAAGGTACGCGCCTTTGAGTTGGTCGGCTTCGGGGGATGTGCCGGCATACAGTTCTGCCGAGAGCCGCTTCAGTCAATAATAACGAGTGGTGATTTGGTAGCAACGTACGAGTGATGGCGCCCAGCTTCGCATCGTAGCAGATAAACTTTTCAACCATACCGACGACCCAGCTCGTGATCCTCCATTCATCCGAGTGAATGAACCGGAACAGTCCCGTCCTGATATCTGTACCCCCAAGCATCGTCAGCGCAAGCAACCCCAAAGTCGACGGAAGAGAGACACACTGCCTGGGTTGACGGATATGCTTGTGATCCCAGCGCCGTAACGTCTCTGTACCTCTTTGGCGAGTACAACCATCGCCAACTTGCTCTAGATGTTTTCATTCATGAGCAACTGGGCAAGGTCTATCAGCCGAGCCAATCACTCACCTGACCGTAAAGAGGCTGCCTATACATCCCATTCCCCGACTTACCATTCCCATCCACCTTGAGACTATCGAAATCACCAGGCTGACTGCTTGCCAATTTCTCCCTCCCTCCTTGTTTCCCTCTTCATCACATGTCAACAGTTGATATGAGCCCAACCTATCTAGCTCCCCCCTTATTGGATCATAGCCCCTGTAGTCCAGTCCATTGGCGGCTAGTAAGAGAGATTCTGGGCAGTGACAAACCTCCCGTACCTCCAATTCCGGACACAGCTTCTATAAGTGAAAAAGACTCCATCACCTATACTCATGCTAGTGCAAAGATGGGATAAACTGGATTGTAATAATTGGGAACAGTTGGGAAAAATTCATACGACCAGGTTCATTCTACGATTACAGCCTCCTCTCCAAAGATATAGATCAAATATCAAATGTATTCTCCTCCTCTGGCTAGAATCGAAAGAGTTCAAAGAAGACTGAGATGGTTGTGAAGGACCCTGAGTTTTGAGCAGCTGTTCATGAATGGCAGAAAGCTTTTCAATGCACTCTGATACCCTGCTTCCAGCTTCATCAGTGAAACCACTGTTTGCCTCACTGATTCGGCCGTGTATATCCTCTGTTCCCCCAGCAGAGGCCGCTGATGCCTCTCTTGGTTCCTTGTCCTTTCTCACCTCCTTCACCTTCTTCACAAGGGGTATGAGGCATTCGGTCAAAATCTTCCTGATTCTTGGGTTCCTGACCCCTTCGAGCAACTGCTTGTAAGAGGGCTTCTCACTGACTTGAGGCTTTGAAGGGGATGGGGTGGAAGTGAAGGTGCTGGCCTGATTTGCGGTATGTGTGCTTGGCCATATGTTTGATTTTTGCTTTGATTTTTTATTTGAACTCTGATTGGGACGACGGGGAGGTGGCATGCTAGAGCAATCCTCCCTCTTGGACGGTAGTGTTGTATGGGCAGATGATGACATGATCTCACAGAAAGCAGATCAGTACTGTGGTGGGGGTGCTGTTCAAATTCACAAAGAGATGGGGTGTTCTCTGGTTTCAAAGGAAATTTGAATGCGGATTTTGGACAACACCTTCCACAAAGGTAATATTTGGCAGATTCACCTGTGTCAGGCTCCCTTCTTCGACCTCTGCTAGCTATCGCTTTTGAATAGACTCATGTAAATCGACAAGACGCCTTAGCATAAGATAGCCAAACAGATAAGTGAGTGTAAGAGCGAAAGGGAAGATGGATCTGGTTGTCCTAGCTAGTCGACCTACAATCTGCATCGTACGTGCGCGATGAAGAGGGTGATCTTCCACCAGGCTGTCATCTCTAAGCAAATTTAGCCGTCTTATATCCTCAATCGCAAGTGCATTGTAAACGAGCGGCAGTATCCCATCGACGGGGAGGCCAAGCTAGTCACTTCTATTCGCGACCTAGCTCAACTCGACTTCGCCGCCTTCTGCATCTTCAGCGCCTCATTCCCAAACTCCACGAAATAGTAATCCGCATCTACGTCTCATATCAGCTGAGGCTCTCTCGATCTTCGGCGGGTACGTACAGACAAGACCATGATCCATTAACCGCCTCGTCGCCTTAGTATTCCCATTGATCGTCGAATGCTATCCAGATCAGCCAAGCCCTCATGCCATCGACGGGGGCCCAATCCACCGCAAGTATCGTCTCCCATCCATCTTCACCAAAATCCACCATACCTCCGCTCAACCTCGCAGCCGGCGTCCCGCATTCCCGCAGAGTATCCTCGATCAGCTTGTTCGCCGACTTTAGGTAATGTTCTGCAGCAGTCTTGTCGGTGGGGTGGAGGAGCTGGTAAAGCATTTGCATCCCTCGTGCGGCTATTGTTGCTGCTGAGGCGTCGTAGGGACAGGGTTTCTGTGCGTCAAAGTCCCTGGGAACATCAGCTTCCATCGTCGATTGGTGTTGGAAGCGAGATACCATTCTGGGACTCCTGATTGGGGAAGACGGGAGAGGAATATATCGGCGAGCCTTCGAGAAGTCGCCAGGAAATCGTCCCGCTTTGTCCGTATTGCTATGTATCAACGTACATCAGTCGATTCTATAGGGACCTGGAGACATACCGCACTGGGCATACCCGTAAATCCCCCAAGCCTGTCCTCTGGACCAGCAACTCTCGTCTGCGTACCCTGACCAGGGGGGTCAGCTATCTCACACCGAGTAAAAGATCAGTATCCACCTTGATGCGTCATCTGCTCCAAAGCTTTCCCAGTCGTTTGATCCATATTAACGACATGATACGTCGTCCCGTCCGGCCTAACATGCGTATCCATCGATCTCTCGGCTTGACGAGTCGCGATCCTAGCGTATTTAGGATCTTTCGTCAGGTCTGTTGCAAGGTATAGCATATCGAGGTTCATCTGCTCGGGGTCAACTTGTTCGAGCCAGACAGACAAACTCATTCGATGTACCATGTTATCAATGATGACGAGGTAATGCTCATCCATGTTCTGTCGGGTATATGACTTCTGATTGTCGGTCTTGAGCATCTGGTCCCAACTACGAATATATCCAGCCTGACAATTCGCTTCATCAGCTGGTAAGAAAAAAGTCCATAAGGTAGGAAACGCGTACACCCTCATTATACCGATCGACAAGCGATTCCGCAGCTTCCAGAACAACCTCCTTCGCATGTTCATTCCCCGTCAATGCATAGTCCCTGCTCGTTTCAGCCCCATCTCCTACTGAGTATTGTCAAACGTCGGTCCACTCACTTCCCATAAGAGAGCTGAAAGCGGAACCCCTGATCGTGGTTGATACTAGGTCTCTTCAAGTACTCGAAATCACACTGCCACCGCCGAGCGAGCTTGATGAGCTCCTCCTCAGAATAAGTCCGGTCTATGGAAGAAGGGCCGAGACGGTGTCGTTCAACAAGGAGCCATAGCATTCCAGGGAAGAAACCCTGCGTCCACGAGGTTTCGACTGTGCATTGTTCAGTTTTCAGCTCGGATTGATGATGTGAAGCGGGGTCAATCGTACTCTTCGAGCAGTGATAGCTGTTTGGTCCGTCTGGGACTGTGTACTCAGGTATCCGTGTGATTGGCCTGCCCTAAAACCTTGTCTTTCAGCTGGGCTTCCTCTAAGAAGCACGCTGTGGACGGCTTACCTCTGGCTCATCATACTTCTTGGCGACCTCGACGATCTTCACGCTAATCGCCGGGTCGAGCAGACCGCGGGGAGCGGTCGTCATTTCAGTGACCGCGTAGGTCGAGCCAACGGGTGGGAGAAACGGGCGGGAGGACGAGCGAAGTAAGCAACTCAGTTGAGCAAGATTCTCTGTACTCGAGTAAGGCATACATTTTGACTACTACCCGGTCCGGGCGGGCCCGGTGCCTCGAAGCAGACCACAGTTTATAGGTGGAAAAACGATCCGAACAGGTTTTACATACCTTGCTATATTCCAATGCTTTCTCTCTCAATGCACCTTGTGCACATTTGAGGAGTTGAAGATAATCGCCTGGGTGGATCCGTATTCAAGAGCAAGCCAATGACTCTGCACCGAACTATACCTTGTCAAAGAGCTTTCTTGAGGTTTTTAGGCAGTTACTGTCATACTACTAAATGGTAACCGGCCAATTTAGGTAATCCTTAGGTCTTTGTAGCCCGCCTAACCCTTCAGCAAAAGGTAGCAATGACTCGGAGCTTGACTGATGCTCCCAATCCCGGTTATATAGGCGCCCCAATGTGAGGTAACTGTACCAACGATTTACGATCGTGACAGTTTCCTTGTTCTTGATTTGGCCTATTCTTGTCCTGTTTGACGTTAGTGCCAGACTCCGGCCTGATCCCTACTTCGCTCTTGTGCGACACAATGACCTGGAGCTTCTTACCCAGTATAAGTCAACATGTCTTTCAAGTTTGCTTTTGCATCTTGATGACTCTTGAATTTTGTGACTTCATTCAAGAGCAAGTGCTGGAGGGAGCGTATGCTTGTCTACCATCAGTTTAAGAACCTATACACCAGGTGCAAGGACACACAGGCAGCTGCTACAACAGCTTCAGGCATCAATAATCAAACACCAATGAGGATGGAGTTAGAGTATCAACCATCTATGGTAGGCAGAACACTTGTCAAAGTGTGCTTCTTGGAGCAAGGGGTAGTGAAAAAAGTGGTCCCTAGTTGTCTCAGTCCTGAAATTCACCAGAGGATGCAGTCATCCACCGATATCCTATCAAACCGAGGAGAGTGGAATAGTCAAAAGAGAGCTTCTGTAAGTAGACGAAAGTGAGCAGAAGGAAAAGGCGTTTGCATGTCGGCATTTTGATGCGCACAATTCTCGTGATTAAAAATGCGGTAGAACAAGGCCTTAGAACCGAAGGCAACGCATCAAGTCTCGCTATGAACGAATACTCGTCCCTCAAAATTGTTCCCCCTGCTGGGGCCAAGGTCAAACCCCTCTACCTTCACCCACACCGTTCAGCATCAGTCCGACGAACGCCTCGTTCGGCGGTCGCGGCTGAGGCTGGTATGCCGTTTGTGTGCCAGAAGGTGAAAGCCGTTGCTGTGGCAGCGGCCCCGGCGGAAATGACTGCTTTGAGCCAGGGAAATAGTTGGATTGTTCGTTCAGTTGAGGTTGATGACCGGGGAATTGGAATAGGTTCGACTGCGTCGGGATCAGCCCGTTCAGATGCGGTTGTCGCGTTGTCGGATAGTCTGGTCGAAATGCCATTGGATGTCTCGGCGAAAGCAGGACAGGATTGAGTGATTGTATCAAGCCGGGAGCGGCGACAGGCAAGGTGAGCCGATCTGCTTGCGAATGAGGGTGAGTTGGCGATCGAATAGCGGCAACAGGTAAGACTTGTTGTTCTGGTTGCCTTGGCCTCATCTGACTGGGTCGAAGCGCGTCGAGCAGTCCGCGTTGTTGCTCATTGAGCTGAGGTTCAAGACCAGTCCTATCATTCCCGTATGACAGCATTGCTGGAGAACAAAAGGATGAGACTGCCTCGGGCGCGGGATGTATAGTAGGCGGCGGGCGAGATGAGTATGACCCGCCGTAGCTTGGCGGTATGTCGGGGAACGAGGGTAAATGGTAACGGGACTCGAAGGCTTGTGAAGGTAGATAGGATTGGTGCGGTGTCCTTGTGTCGACCGGAGAAACCTGGGGAGGATTTATAAGCCTTCTATGGGCACCAGCGGGAGAGGCGCTCGGCACAAATGCAGAGATCTGAGTGTCGAAGTACATCCCCGACGTAAGCTGTTCGAGAAGAGCGCGCTGTTTCCGGCTTCTCTCATGGTTTCGACCCGGACTCGGTGGTTCTGGTGACGACGATGGCAAGGTCGAGTATACGGGCTGAGCAACGAGTACGGGAGATCTCGAAGACAACGCTACAGGCTGAGGTGAAAGAACGGCAAGAAGTGAGGCATGATGCGGTTGCATTGGTATGTTCGGGCTCGGCGGAACCGCCAGTGGACTGGGAGTGAGTGGCGCCGAAGGCAATTGAGTCGAGTTGAGCACCGCCAGTAACTTCTCTTGCTTTGGCTGCATGATGCCAGGCGGAGGTGTAGGCGTGATGGTCTCGATCGCTCCAAGCAACCTCGCCAAGGCATCGTCCGCGTACGCTTCTTCCGTCTTCTCCCGGACGATCTCTTCCTTCACGTTACCAAACAGTCTTCTCAGACCCGCTTTGTTGTCCGCCCCAGTCACAGCCTGAGCACCAGGCCTCTCCAAGTCTTCCTCTTGCTTGTGAATGAATCTCCCGAAAAGGTGATCAAGCGCGGATGACTGGCGTATTGAGTCGGGGCTAGGTGATAAACTGCAGTCAAATGCTACGAGATGGCGGCCATCGGGATCTGGAGGAGGAGCGGCAGGTGGTGGAGGAGGTCTCTTTGGCTTGTGAATGGATTGGATCCCATGTTCGAGTAGCCACCGCTTCAGGGGTCTGAGCGCTTTGTCAGATCAATACGCCAGGTAAGAGGAAGGACTCACCCCACGAACGGTGTGACATTGTAGAACTTCTTCTTCCCCTTCTCCGTGGTCATCTTCGGCCCCCGTTTGTTCGTCCATGTAGGCAAGTCTGTCAAAGGAACCCATTCAATGGCCTAGAACACGAGGTACACATCAGCCGTCTACTAGAAATGAAAGATCTTGCTCCAATTCTACTCACCCCAATCTCCATCCTCGTTTGCGTCTCGAATACCGTGTCCTCATCGATATCCTTAACGATGAACATCGTCACGACCTGCGCGTTGACCTGTGTCTTGATGTTATCGCTCGGGTTGATCAGGCCAGTAAGGTCGAAACCTGTCTCCTCTTCGACCTGGTGAAGTCACTTCATTAGCTTAATCCCAGGACAAACCCCGCACGACTTATCCCCTCTGGTTGCAGGAGGCTCAAAAGGATGAAGGGCCTCACTCACCTCCCGTATCGCACAATCCACTTCCGATTCCTCCAAGTTTATTTTACCCCTTGGAAAGCTCCATCTAGCATTACTCTTCCACCCTCTCACCATCAAGCACTACACAACCCACACAGTACAGCATAAGCCGCCAACCCCGTCCCAATGGATCCTTTCGGCAAAACACACCTTATCCCCCTCCCGGTTGATCAAGATCCCTCCACAGCAAGGTACCATCCTCTTGTATCGACAGTACTCCTCCCAAACCCCGTCGTAGTCCTCTGCTCCGAGATGTGAGTAGAGAGGGGAAGAAGCGATGATGAGGTGTGTGAAGTTCCGCTGGGAATAGCTCGGAAGGAGGGGGTTTAGTGGTCGTAGGTAGTCCTCATAGAACCAGTGTCTACCTCCATCAACAACCAAGACGTGTCAATGGAGGAGCATAGGACTCACGCTTGCTCAGCCTGCCAATAAACTCGGACGAGACTCATCTCCTCCCTAGGTAAATTGATCAAGAACCTCGCATTCAGATCCTCGAGTATCTCCTCGAAAGTCATATCCCGGAAGATATTCTCCTCGCTCGTATCGGCTTCGGCTTCCTCTTCTGGCATCGGAGGAAACGGTTTCGGTGAAGAGGAAGAAGATGCCTCGGTGGGGTAAACATTGTCGTCGTAGTTGGTGGGACGGGAAGCGAAATGAGGTGGGAGGTCTCGGCGTGATACGTTCATGATTTGGAATCTCTGATAAGTGTGTTGCTTCTGATGAGTCTTGCTGATATTGATGAGTCCCACTTTCCTGACCCTTGGAGAGTCAGAGTGGTCGGAGAGAAGAGAAACGTTGAAACAGTAGAATTTCTCATGAAATTGCATCACTTCAATATAAACTACAGAGCCCTCTCAGGCTCATGATGGTTTATCGACACACGTGAGACCGGTGCCAGCAGTGGGATCAGAAAAATCATACGGAGTTGGGTATGGGTGGATCTTGAGTGTCGCATAGGTGCCAAAAGTAGGGCCACCTGTGATGGTTACACTAAGCTACATGTCAGTTGTGATGAAAAAACAACAACAACGAGATATGTGTGTGTACACAAGACAGCTTACAGCTTGGGTGTTGAACGCTTTTCCATTGTCGTTGAGATATGAGTTGTACTCAAATGATAGGGTATCACAGTTCAGGTCAACAAAGTTGATGGTCCCCCCTTGGAAGGTTTGCCCTGCACCCTACTCAGAAAACATTAGCGGATGTCTTCCCCTAAGCAAGAAAGATTCAAAAAGCTCACCACAAAGTCTGTATTGTCATCTGTGAGGATCTCAACACTGGCCTGATTGGGAGTGCATCTCCAGGTTGACTGGTGAAGCTGAGCTGGGCCTAATGAGAGCAACAAGTGCAAGCAAGGCAGGGCTGAGTTGTTGTAAATGCACCATGGTATGGGAGACTGTACACCTGCTTGGTAGAGCACTCTGAAATCAACCTATCAATCTATGAAATGGCAACAAGAGTTGCTGAAGGGACTAAACAAAATAGCCATCTTTAGCAGTCTGTGTGAGTGGAGCAAATAACAAGGGACTCTGTCCTCCTTTGCTACACAGGGAGCAGTATGAAACACGATTCCACTAACTACAAGCCATGGAGTTGATATCCTCTTGCTCACACAAAGTTTAGCAGTCTATTTGAGTGGAGCAAACAACAAAGGATATCTACTGTCCTTTGCTATTACATAAGGAGCGGTATGAAACACAACTGATTCCACTACAAGGCATGGATTCACTATCCCCTTGCTGCCAGACAAAGTTCAATGAATATAAAAACCAGATCAATACATTCTCCTCCAGTACAAGTCTCAAACAGCAGCAGGTGTACAGTGAAATAATCTATGAGATGAATGCACACTGTTTTTTATCTTGCAGTACAGCTCAATATTTGTCATAACGCTAAATGGTAACCGGCCAATTTAGGTAATCCTTAGGTCGTACGCCTAACCCTTCAAGCAAAAGGTAGCAATGACGAGGAGCTTGACTAATGCTCCCAATCCCGGTTATATAGGCGCCCCAATGTGAGGTGACTGCACCAACGATTTACGATCGTGACACCTCTCTCTAAGCTAGAGGTAATATGGTGTTCCCAAGCAAAGTGAGGTGTATGATTATATATGTTCATCTGCTATAAACGTCCTTCTGCATCGTCGAGCCCGCTCGGGAGGGCGGGATCGTCTAGCTACACGATTCTAAATACCTGATCCGCCTAAAACCCTCCGTCGTAAAACCCAATGGGAAAACACGACGGTAGGGAAGCGCAATCCTACATACAGTCCATACCGATGGTTGTCCCTATTCTTCTCCTTCCTCTTCTCCTTCGTTCACAATCGGGTCGGGAGGGTGGGGTCGATCGAGCGAGACGTCGTCGAGTAACCCAAATCGCGATGAGAGTCGGATGGGGGAATCATCCGACGCGGGATCGCGAGTCGAGGGCCTTTCACTCACCTGCCGCAAGCGGCAGTTCCCATCAATGCCTACTGAGATATTCCCAGCACAATAAGGACACCGATCAACTAGGTGGGATTGGATCGATTGCACTTATCAAATGGATCCTGAGACTATTCTAGTAGTCAATGATGGCAGATTGTATTCTGTCTGAAGCTTATCATTGTTCCATCTCACATCTCAGACGGTATCATATGGATCACTGAATACTGTACAGCAGCTTGACTTGACTGCCTCTTTGCTCACCCCAAAGCACAGGTAATGCTGACCCAGCCATTACCATCCGGTGGGTCCAAGATCCAAGCCATTGGATGAGCAGCAACCTCCAAGTTCACATCACCTCTTGCATTGTATGCCTCTGTATGGATGGTGCACTTCCATGGAGAGGTAGTCAGTATGAATGATCGAACACTGCCAACAGCCTCACCTTGGCCCCAAGGATGCCACTGTTTCCTGTCCACTCCACAATCCAAAAGTCTTTATCACCACATGCTAGTGGAATGCTGTTGGTTGTATCTGGGTCCCATCTCCCATCTGCAGTGTCAACCAGTGGACTCTGTATGGCTTATCAGTATCTCAGCATCTTCAAAGAGCAGCATAATCACACACCTTGAATCCTGCCTCGTTGTCAGTCTTAATATGCAGCCAGCCACCTTCACAGCGTGGAGACATGATTGTTGTTGCTGAAGTCTGTAGGAGGAAGGGCAGGAGAGCAAGAATCGTGCCAAATGAGACTTTGAGAGGGATCATGATCTGTGGATTTGCTTGGAGCAGAAGGGCAATAAAACTAATTCCTTGGTGCTGGGATCAAGATGTGCACCCAGTAAGGCAGCCTGGTATACACTGCATGTCAAAGGCATGGCAATCCTTCCTATGTGCACTAGCCAGGGGTAGTATACCCCCAAACACCTCCTGCCAAGGCAGGGGCCAAACTCACTATGAGGAGCAGTGGTCCTTCCCGCATGAAAAGAAACGCTTCTCCTGTTCAGACTCCTGCTGTTACTTATTTAAATCGATTCAACAGACGAACTTTGCAGACGGACGACAAAGTACCAACAAATCCCATGAACAATGACGATCCCCACAAATTGCTAGCGAGGTCCATGAATTTCAATCGCCGATCATAGCCACCAGATCGCCGACCGTAGCCTGTCAATCTCCAGCCAGTCCCTAGCATTGGCAAAACGAGGCCTTCGTATTTGACACTGTCTGGGTCCTACGCACTGCTCGTCCAAGACCCTCTTTCCTTGACCTTATCAACCAGTCAAGCCCACAATAGGAGCTGACTCCTGTCCAGGGCAATCCTCGTTTTTGTCTCACTCTGCAGCTCAAGGTCGTTATTCTAGCCTTATCCTCATTACCACATCATGCTTACTTGATGATTGATTTCCCTTTTCCAGACACTAGAATCACTTTGTCATGGTCATGTTACAGAGGGTGCCAGTTTTGGGGGTCAATAGGGGTATTCATTTCTAACCTTTCGTCAAACTTTGCTGCTTGGAGAGGTAATTTGGAGACAAGTCTTTGAAAAATTTATGCTGATGAGCTTCAAGAACCAACTCACCTTGGGGTTCCCCCAACTTTATAGACTGGCTGATAGACTCAAGAGCTTGCTCCACGTTCAAAGCTCCACTTCGAGACCTTTAGCACACCCGTAGATGCCACAAGGCATGAGATTATAATGAGCCTGTGGCCTATCCTCTCAAGGAAACTCTGGGTTTCGTCTCATGGTTGGTCTTTGCTCAAAAAGCTCAAAGAATCAAAGAAAGAAATGAATGCCCCCAATGCGGGATGGTGCCAGTCTCTGCCTTGTTGCTGGAGGGGGCTAGGCAGTAGGGGCAATGAACGGAGTGATACTGGGTGACCCTGAGTAAGAGGTGCTCAAGGCTAGATGTGACTAGTGTCACGATCGTAAATCGTTGGTACAGTTACCTCACATTGGGGCGCCTATATAACCGGGATTGGGAGCATTAGTCAAGCTCCTCGTCACTGCTACCTTTTGCCTTGAAGGGTTAGGCGGGCTACAAGACCTAAGGATTACCTAAATTGGCCGGTTACCATTTAGTAGTATGACAACTAGCTCACGACCAAGGATGATGGGCTGAACTGGGCTGGACCTGATCAAAGTAGGTACAGACTCTGAGACATACAAATCCAAAAGATGGACCAGACCATGGGCTATGGGTTATCAGAATGATTTTTTATGTATCTGGGAGCAACTAGGTTGTGGCTCCCGGCTATGTGGTGATATAGGAGTCAAATCTCCGACATGACAATATGTATGTATTGGGAGCAGAACTAGTTGGAGTCATAGGATGCAAACCTAGGCGCGCATTTGACCATTTGTACCCCTCACAACAAGTCTGCCAAACACAGCTCATCCTTTATGTGATAGGGTATGTGATGGGGTATGTATTAGGGAGATTACCCCTTGCCTCCTTAGGGGTTCATCATCATTTTGCTCTCAGAAAGGGTCGACTGCCTAAGCCTACACATCAAAGGATCACATGTTCTCCCATTGCAGCATCTGTTACTTGACGATATGTACTTGCGGATTACTGACCGTTTTGAGCATTACTCATCAATGGATGGATTTGTTCCCCAGAGGTGAAGAATTTTCAAGTTACACAGCGTACTTTCCACGGATGGACATGTCCAGCGCTAGTGAGTCTCGCGAGTAGCCAAACATCCTTCGATATCATGTCATGCATCGCGTCTCCAATGTCAAATATAGAAACCTAAACCAATGCCATACTTATGCCTGCGTGAAAGATTACCCAAACTGATGAACAAATGCTCGGTGATCGCCTTCTTCCCTTCTCGCCGTCCGTTCCCGTATCCCGATGTCAAGAAAATCGCTACGCCCTCACCCTCTGGTAAAACAACAGATAAGCACACCTCTCCCTCCCACCAATCAACCCCGCCCTGCCTTCCTTTGCCTTTTCGGGAGAGACGACCACTGCATCGGTCGGTACGGGAGCGTAAGTCTCGTCGTCGAAATGGATCCATCCTGCTGCGTCTTGACGTGCTACGGCGACTGTGTAGTGGCCTCCTGATGCTGACGTACCGTGGTGGTACACGACTGAACCGATCATCAGCCTTTGCGTAGAAGAATCGGAGACGAGGTCACATACCTCCGAAAAGCTTGTACTTGATCGCTCCTGCTGCTCTTCGACCCGGTGATACTATCTCTATGTCTGATCAGCTTGGTTCGAGCTCGAGAACGAATCAACATACCTGGCGGAACGACAAGCTCATTCCCATACGCGACCGGCTTCGACCTCTTCACCACACTCTGCTCCATCCCATCATAAACAAACCGCTTCAGATGCAGTATCAAGACCGGCGGGAAACTCTCGATATAAACCTGCTTCGTCGCATCCACATTGCTGCCTCTGGCCGAAGACCAGACTCCTGGCACAGTCTCCGCCTCGGAAATATGTCGAAGAGCATCCGAGATATCGTGTACTTCCGGTGATTGGATATCGAGTTGAAGTGGCTGATACGGCTCGAGAGTGACGCTATCTTTCTGACCGGGAGTATGCAGGACGGACCGAATGCTGCCGCCAAATAAGCGAGAGACGGCTGATTCGCGAGTCTCGGAAGATCGGACGACGTTTGTACGTTGTTTCTTTCCGACTTCGAGCCAGCCAGCTCCATCCGCACCGGGACTGACCGGTCGCTCAATCTTTCGGTCGACATCGCCATTCGGTTGAGCGGTTCCATTTGGGCGAGATGGTTGGGTACGGGACAAGTAGAGCATCTCCTCGTGAAGTGTATTCAGGAAGAAGCCGAGGTATTCTTCAGCGTCTTCTTGGTAGCCTCGCTGTAAGTCATAAGCACGGCTTCACACCTTAGACAGGGATCGCTAACCCGCATCGAGTCAAACCGCTTATTCTCCTTCACCGCATCATACACGTTCTCAGGAATGAAAGCGTCCTTCTCCGGATCACTTCCCTTGTTTTTAGGCGTAGTCGAGCCGTTCGGGGCGGAAACAGGAGGAGGAGCCGATCGCGATAGAGGCGGTGGAGTGAACTCGCGAAGAAAGAGGATCCTGAGGATGTCAGTCTTGGTACGGATGCTTCAACAATCACTCACATAGCCTCGAGTAGAGGTGTCCGCCGGGCCAGATCCGCATGTAAACGCTTACTGAGCTCTTCCAGTAGAGTTGTGAAAGGCGGACAGTTCACCAGAACTTGCAGTATCTGCAAAGGGTTAGTGTCAAGCTCATACTCGATTGGATGACTGACAGTATTCGCGAAACACATATTGCCAGTATTGATTAAACCTCGGGGTAGACAGACTGGCGCATACCTCGCGCGACCCTTCAGCCCATCCGTCAGAAGCCTTGCAAACTCCTCTTGAGGGGTGAGGTTCGCCCCGGCCGCAGCTGCCGCCGCATAGTTGAACACCGGTCGAGGTGCGGGCGCGCTCGCTACCGACGCACCGGTTGATGGAGGAAAGGTTGGCGCAGTCGATCGGGGAGTAGTCGGCTCGGTGGGTAGTCTCGATGGACCAGCTTCAGATTCGGTGGCAAGGGAGATGACGGATTTGGAAGGGGAAACGAGGACGGACGAAGGGACGGAGGACGTTCGCGAGAATGGTTTCGATGCATCGTTGAAAAGCGCTGCCCAGCTCGTGGGTTTTGGAGGGGGTTTCAGTATGGGCACTGCTTCTGAACCCGTTGACCGGTCTGACACAATGTCTGGCGGCGCCGTCAAGGTCGACAGCGGTTGTATTAAGTCATCCGCAACTGAACCGAAGATCAAGCCCTGTCCCGCTTTCCTCTCCACACCCATCCTCGCCATTTCCGCTTCATCGACTCCGGCGGCGAAGACAACCCTCTTCCCGCTAGCTTTCCCCTTTCCTTTTGCGGAGAGCTTCGGTGTATCCTCGTTGACGGCGACCTGCTCTGTGCGTACGGTTTTCGGGATAGCCCCGCTTAATGACGAGTTGTAAGCGTTTTCTGAAGTGCTTCCCGCTTCAGGCCGAGTGGGTCGCAATCTAAGAGGTCCCGCATCGGTGGACATCGCTATCCGTCTTCGAGGAGGAGCGGAAGATGACGCAGATCGAGCTGACATGGCTTGGGAGAACGACGGGACTGTCGCGCTGGGTGGAGGGGAGATGTACCCCGACATGCTGGGTCCGACGAAGTTCCATTGACGGTTCACTTGCGATTGAGAGCTAGAAACTAGTTTCGGTGAGAGGTTCAACGAGTTCTCGCTACCGGTCGGAACGCGTGGCGTCTGGACCAAGACTGGGGTGGTGGGAGTAGTAGGCGAGGTGGACATAGCGGGTGTAGACGTGGATTGGGTCATCACGCTAGCAGTCGGTATTGGAGTGGGAGCTGGCGGTATGTCCGGTGTCGGCGCAGGAGCTTCCATCTGGGTCAAGCCGAGGCTTCCGCCAACGTTCGAGTCGCCAGATATTCTTCTTCCGCCTATGCCCTTCAGCTTCTCCTCATCAACCATGATCGGCGCCGTCCAGGCTTGCTGTATGGCCCCGGCGTGACCGTTCGGCGCAGGCTCGACATGTCCTTTCGGTATAGAAGGACCCGATTGCGCCGACTGGATCGAGGCAAAACTGGGCGTATTATCTGGTTTGAATGGAGATGGATCGCCATCTCGATCGTCCCCTGGACGAGACTGGGCTGGACTGAAACTGAAGCCTTGAGCTGCGGGATTCAGACCCTTACCCATCGGAGGAACTTGCGGTCGTGAGAATGGCGGAGGTGGTGGACCGTCAGGATAGCCGCCGTAACCGTTTCCGTACCCCATGCCTGGACCCGGAGGATACTGGGGATAGCCGAAACCTCCGCCATGCGCGTAAGGGTGATCGGGAGGATAGAAAGGTTGGTATGGTGGTTGTGAGCCAGGAGGGGAAATGGGACCGTTTGGTATGGGTGGATAAGGTGAGTTACCGTGATAGCCATCATGCATTGGAGCAGGTGGTTGTTGGGAGAAGGTTTGGCTTTCGGTCGGATGTGGGGTGTTGGACTGGTCGCCATCGACTGGATGATGAATGTCGGACGGTGGTAGGTAGTTCTGCTGATGTTTTCCATAGCTTGGCTGACGAAGGTGAGGAGGGAAGCCATCAGGCTGAAATCCGCCGTAACCATTCTGCATCGTGCCAGGTCCAGGTCCGCCCATTTGGCCGTAGGCTGGGGGGTAATAGGGTTGAGGCTGGTAACGTTGTTGGGGAGGATAGTAGTTTGGTGGGTACATCCATCCGCTCTGTTGAGGATAGTTGAGAGTGGGATAAGTGGGTTGTGATTGGGACGGGCGGACTGAATGAGTGGAAGTGGAGGGGGATGATGCGGGGTCGGAGTGAGGCGGATATTGATTGTGAGGTTGTGATGCTTGCGATGGAGGGAATCCGGAGGAAGGGATAGGAGGCATGACGGCGGTCTGCATCTAGGATGGTAAGTCAGTAACAGGAGAGAGTAGCCTCAGTCGTGAAGGGGAAGAAAGGAAGACAGAGCAGGAAGGGGTACAAAGCGGGATGAAGGGAGAGGATGAACCCACCTTGGCGATGCAGCCGAAGCTTTCTAGATTCTATTCAAGCTTGGACTCCCCAGGACGGAGGATACTGTTGCAATGGGAAGGGGAGGTAGGAGTGTTCGGGTCAAAACCGGTCTGACGGATGGAGGTGCGGTTAATCGACCAATCCAGAACAGGCGATTTCGAGACTGGTCGTAAATGAGAGGTAGGGCGATGTCAAGGGTTGATCTCCAGTCCGAGGGTGATGAGATTGAGCAGGTAGGTTCAAGCGATGTTTTTCGTAGAACCTGCCAAATGACGAGTTATAAGCGATTCTTTTTTGGAATCGTCAGCTTTGAAGCCCGGAACCGCCCTTTGACTTTCTCAAATTCAAGTTGCATATTTTCGGCCATTTATCCAGGGATCAAAGATCAGAGAAATTTGTCGTAGGTCCCAACTTTCTACCGCTATCCCCGTACTGATTTCTTCCACGGTAACCAAGTATCGAGACTATAAGCCTTCTAGCAGGGGGCTCACGAGCGCCTCCGGCAAACGGTCAATTTGAGAGGATATCGGTACAAATACTGAGTAGTTATGGCTTTTGGTATGTCAATCTGATCGATGAAACTCTCCGCCGTAACTGATATCTACGTCAGGTGATCGAGGAGGACGAGGTGGTGACAGAGGAGGGCGTGGCGATGGTCGAGGTGGATTCGGTGGTGCGCGAGGAGGAAGAGGCGGAGGATCAGGCGATCGAGGTGGATTTGGCGGTCGAGGCGGCAGTCGAGGTGCTCCCCGAGGTGCATCCCGCGGTAAGTCCATCTTGCTACCCCTTCTCATCCACCTTACCCGAGTATGTGCTGATGTACGTAGGCGGTGACAGAGGACGAGGATATGGTGCACCAAGAGGTCGCGGCGGTAAACCCGGACTCGGTCGAAAAGGTCCAGGAGCAGTAACTCTCGAACCTCACAAGCACGCCGGAGTCTACATTGCGAAAGGCAAAGAACACCTTCTGGTCACACGCAACATGACGCCTGGAGAGAGTGTCTACGGCGAGAAAAGGGTTTCGATCGCTAGTACCAATCCTGAGGGTGAGGAGGAGAAAGTGGAATATAGGGTTTGGAATCCGTTCAGGAGTAAGCTTGCTGCGGGGATCTTGGGTGGTTTGGACGATATTCATGTGAGTGAAGCGGGTTTGGATTGGAGGATGATAGCTCATAGACGGTGTAGATAAAGCCCGGTGCGAAAGTACTTTACCTCGGTGCGGCTTCTGGATCGTCTGTCAGCCATGTATCGGATATCGTTGGACCGGAAGGTGTAGTCTATGCAGTGGAATTTTCGCATCGGTCAGGTCGGGACCTTATCGGTATGGCAAAGAAGCGGACAAACGTCATCCGTGAGTTTTGGGATTGCAAAGCTTCTTCTCCCTGGAGCCTTCATCATCCTTCATGTCACTGTGTCCTGTTTCATCCACCTCGACCGCCATTCTTCCCTCCCCTGTTCCCCTTCTTCATACCGCTACGCTCGCTGACGCTCGCTCTCTCAGCCATCGTCGAAGACGCCCGTCACCCCCAAAAATACCGAATGTTGATTCAAATGGTCGACGTCATCTTCGCCGACGTCGCTCAACCCGACCAAGCCCGAATCATCTGCCTCAACGCCCATCATTTCCTCAAGAACGGTGGTGCGATCGTCATCTCAATCAAAGCGAATTGTATCGATTCGACTGCTCCTGCTGCTCAGGTTTTCGCAAGTGAAGTTAATAATATGAGGAAGGAGGGGATTAAGCCGAAGGGTATGTTATGTCGGGATCTTCATTTTGTTGCCCTGAGTTTTTAAAGAGGGTTGTTGGCTGACGTGCTGGTGTAGAGCAATTGACGTTGGAGCCTTATGAGAGGGATCATGCGATTGTTGTCGGGAGGTATGAGAGGCACTCTGGGAATTAGCGGTATCGGTGGTTTTTCGACATACTGGCAATGTAATGTTTCGGCATGGCGATGTAAAACCTTGTGAGCGGAGATGATGCAGTTTCTTTGGGACATGATGACTGACATGGTATTGCCGAGGAAAAAGAAAAAGAGTACAGTAAATACTAAGCAGTTTCTCGGTTCGATCAAATAGCGTACCATACTCATGCCTCACGTAATCATGGAATCGGCTCTGAATCCAAGTACAGCATCGTCCAGTAGCTCTCTCCGTCCACAGACACACTCCATCGTTATCCGAAGCTTCACGAGTATATGACCGTCGCAGTCGGCATCCGCTTCCCGCCTTCCCGTCTCATTGAAACTCCACCTCCTCAAACACCTTCTCATCCTTTTCCGCCGGCAAAGCATCAATCACAACCGTAACCCACCTCGCACCCTCTTCCCCAGCTTCCCAAGCGTGTATAGTCCCTCTCTGAATAACAATCTCTCCAGCATTTACCAAAGTCCTCTCCTGTCCCCCCCCGACCTCTGGGTTCGGAGTGATGAGATAAGCCGAGCCTTTCACCATGATATTGTAATCTACCGAGTTCGTACGATGATATCCTATTCGATAACCTGGGATTACATTGGTTACTTGGCCGTTGACTCCGCCTTTCAAGGAAACGCCTTTCACTCGGTTGGCGGATAGGTTTATCTCGGAGGATGTGATGGAGTGAGGTTGAGGAGTTGGGAGATCGAATGTCGAGAGGAGTGGTACGATGTGGACGTTACCATCCAAGACTGGTCGGAGGGTGAGGTCGGTTGTGTGAAGAGTGACGTGTGAGCCGTCACGGTCGGTCGGTGAGTGGGAGGTGATGATTCGGTGGAATGTCCCGAATTGGCTTGGACGGATTGATGTAGAGTCAGGAGACGTCATGGTGTTGTAACAGAGGGATATGTTGGGACTCTTGCATGCTACGAAATCCTGCATTCGGTTTATTGTTGATCTCGCTCGCTATGGGAAGGACGGAGTTTCAGGCTTCAGATTCTCGGTAGATTATTTATGCCGGACACGGCGTTCCTCGGGAGATTTACTTCACCATTCGTCATGCACTGTCAGATAATGCTCAACGTTTCAACATCGGTATTACTGGCTAGATCAGCCTTGATGGCAATTCACAGAATCTGATGCGTCTGAAAATTCCGGCTCATGCACGGGATTTCGTGAGGGTCTTTTCCAGACTGAAATATACCATCTTTCCCCTTCTTCATTGCATCGCTTTCTGCTCCTTTCTTACTTTTTTGCGGACTTCCAGCCTTCGATATCGTCTTTGGCTATCGGCCAGATGGGATTCCAGGGGGCGACACATCAACGATCATGGCGACTGGTAGGGAAGCTGGATGGATCATGACCCTGCTTGGTGTGATCTTCGTCCTCCTTTTTGCGATTTCTCAGACATCCTGTCAGTCCTGTCCCGATCCCTACATCGATGCCGTGGGGCTGACACCGATGTTTTGGACAGTCACCATGGGGCGGCATTGTCCTATCGAACCGTCTTCGAGAGCAGCACTTTGCCTCCATACTCGTCCAGGACCAGGCCTTCTTTGATAAGGTGGGGTGTGGAGAGGATGTGAACTCCAATTGGACCGGTCTTGGAGAACGATTGGGCTACCTGCTTTGGTGTTTGAGTACGGGTAGCATGGTGAGCGAACCACTTGCAGGCCTTTTCTCTTTTTCATTTCAGCCTTGGTCTCGATCACAAGTCTCTTCTCACTCAACCGGCAGATTCATGCTCCACACAGTCCAAATTGAGGAAAAAGGCCAAAACGATTGACTTGTGAGTCATCCTAAGCGAGACATGAACATATACCTGACCGTTGCGGCGGAATGGAAGGAGCAGATCTTGCTGGCAGGGGCGGATAAGCGCTGGTGGGATTGTGAGTCGCTCTGTTATCGGTGACCATGCAAGGCTGAAGGAAAGCAGATCGACCACTGCTTGACAATCGCGGGCACCGCTGGCGAACGCTGCAGATCGTGATGATTGCCGGCTTCTCGCAGTTTTGCGGTAACGGCTTGGGATACTTCAACACGGTCATATATGCCAGTCGTGTCGAGGTTCTGAAGCGGCACATATGGCGAGGTGCTCATCAAGCAGCCTCGTGGTCACATCCGCGAAAGTATAGCCTGGGACGGACGAATCAGGAGGTAAACTTACTGAATGATAATGCAGTCGAAGGACCCCCGCTTAGAGAGCAGCATTAGGCGCGAATCCACGTGCTTGACCGATGAACTCGGGAAAAGGCGCGCCGCCTTCCATCAACTACCTTTTTGCAGCAGTATTATTGCAGTATTTTCGAAGCTCGGGGACCTCTCTTATTCCGCTTAAGGGCCTGTCTGGTAACTCCGGCGCTTTCGTAACCCTTCCCATAGGAATTGTACCTGTGAGCACGGTGTGTGCAGGTTACTAGCAGTCCTACAGGAACTCTCCCGGGCGTCTGGTTGCATAGGAA
>JAABUH010001128.1_pt1 | contig 32051 bp, 47 predicted proteins | sample 5559121 | NCBI WGS metagenome assembly JAABUH01 (sample SAMN10711871, study PRJNA513364) | rock metagenome | isolation source: Antarctica rocks | place: Antarctica: Victoria Land, Battleship Promontory nord | collected 2015-12-28
ATAACACCGCGGCGATGGCAAACCCGGAGGAATCCGTCTCAACCAGAGTAGGCAGGGCGGGGTCGAAGTGGCGAAGAACCTCGGTCGAGGTAAACTTTGAGCGAAAAATCGGTCGGCAATATAAGGGCATCTCGGCCATCCCCGTCAGCAGTCGCCGTCTAATTAAACTAGAATGGAACTGAATATACTTGCATCGCTATAGCTTTCATCATGAGCTTCTGTTCTTGCACCCAATCTTCAAGACTAACCTGTGTGAATGTCTCGCAAGTAACCAGTGCTTCACCCTAACCTTTTACTCTGAACCGAGGTTCGACCATGTTTTTTGTTTGCCGAAACGAGGTTACCTTTCGCCTCTTTGTCTCCGACGCGATCCATCGTCCTCAACACCCCGCCCCCTTGCCTACGACGAAACACCATTGATCTCGAAACAAGACAAGCCGAAGATAGGCTAGGAGAAAAAGGTACAAGAGAGATGAGTCGAGAGACGGAGAGAGCCAGCGATTCGAGATTGAAAGTCAACAATAGTCATATAGTTACCTAGCTTTGCCGTACTTGATCTACCCCCTGCACTGTTTAGCCTACGCTACTCGACCGGCACTTGACTCGGCTACACCCACGGGTGTCCTCGAGTTATTCAAGCCAAGTTCGACGACGGTAGCCTAACTTCGCAGAAGCCAAGTCGACCGTCGCCGATTCCAGAAGCTGAGCGTCGGGCCATACTGCTGGTCGACGTAGCACCGTGACAATCCGGTTTAGGGTGGAGTACGTCCACGACGGAAAGGAAATCAAAGCTTACGATACCATACAGGACATAGGAGATCTCGGAATGTTCATCTACGTGTAAGTCCGTTTCACGTTCGTGTTGTTCAAGCAGACGCCGAAAGGATCTAAGGTTATGGGCGGACATCGCTCGTATCCTTGTAAGCGAAAGCAAACGACTCGTCAGGATCGGCGATGAGTTTGGTGAGTTTCACCTTCAGATCCTGGCGTCCCCTAATGAACGGTGCAAAAGCTTCCGCTGTGATTCATGCGGATATCGATTTCATTGGTCAGACTTTGGAGAAAAGGGGGAGTTCGAGCGCTTTCGCGTATGTATATGTTTGGGATCTGGTTTGGGGGTCTTTTGGCTAACGGTAGAATATCCAGAGCGAAGGAGGCGGAAACCATCGGGCTGTTTCAAGCTGCCCTAGCCAGTGATGTGGACGAGGACGAGGCGGAGGTGAGAATGGATCCGTAGATGATTCAGTAGATTGAGCTTCTTCCTCCTTTGGGCTGCCTTGAAGTGAAAAGTCGACTTGCAGGAAAGCGGGCGATACTCTATGTCATTTCATCTTTGGCGGAATCGCCACTGATGTCCCAAACCTCATGCCATTGTTATTGAGATCATCACCTTTAAGGCGTTAACTTGACCACCTCACGGTCCAAAACAACCTCCTGCCATCCAGCAATCCGGGATGCACCCCCAAATACGTAAGGAGCAAGAGCATCATCAACACTCGCGTCTATAGCGATGAACATCCCCTGATTTGAATACGCCGTCCCCGATCCTCCGTTGTAACCGGAGAGCTCGTCCAGACGATAGATGGATCGGAGGATGATCAGGACCGTGGTGAAGAGTAAAGCGGAGAGTATCCACTTGACTCGTTTGGTCTCCGGAGGGATGGACTCGCTTGCATCGGGCTCGACGGTTTCCATTTTGGCTTCATCGGTGATTGACCTTGGCTCCTTATCGGCCTCAGGCGAGTTTGGAATGTGTCGACCTCGTCTCCAGAAAGTAAGACGGGAAATCAAGTCGTAACGTCATTCCCCTACTTGTTGAACAACCCCCCTTATTGAACACTTTGCAAGATTCTTTCTCGTGCATGCATCTCGCATTCTTATGTATGCTCTCAATGTGATACGGCAGTAAGACATATATTAAGCCCCTGCATAGCTTGCCTGTCTGGGCACCAATTTGCCGTTCTGTGAAATGACCTTTTTGGCCATAGCTCAACCATCATGCATCTTTGAGACATTGCAAGTAAAGTTCCACACCTTCAATCCCTTGCCAACATTTCCCTGACAAGTAGAACAAGGCTATTCAACCTAGAAAGTGCTTTAGAGGGGGGTTTCAATATCCCGTATGATTTTGGCGTCATTTGTATTGGCCGTGTTCAATAAGGTTGTTCAATAAGTGGGGGAATGATGTTATCAAAGTAATCATTAAGCACAGTTCGCCGCACCGCACATGTATGCAATCAATTCCTGGAAAAAGAGTTTCAAGGAGGGTCTCTCACACCCCATACATCTCGCAATCACTGAGCCGCCGCCCAAGGTGCAATCTACCAACCAATCAGCTCCGTTCGAGCTTATGGGAACAGGTCAAGCCCGAACCCCGCACTCACCCAAGAGAACCCGGCAAACTCCTGCTGATCCGCAGCGCTCAACTGCGTATGCACCGGAGTCAAGGTCGGTTGTTCCCTCGTGAACTCCTGATCGAAATTACTCGTATCCGTCGCATTTCCTATCGTCGGGAAGTAAGGCGGAGGGATCCGACGGTTATAAACGTCATCGAAAGAGACATCTTTGAAGAAGAGGTGTTTCTTGATTTCTTCGGCGTCGGATTCGCCTGCTCCGAGTCGACGAGCGGGGTCACGGGTAAGAAGCTGAGCCTGGATCAGCGAAGTCTGTGAACGAGGAGAACCTCCCGACATACCCTTTGGAGGAGGGAGACAGCATCACGGGGCATAGTGATGGGATACAAAGGCTCATCCTCCAAAATCGCATCGAAGATCTCATCCTCATCATCTCCTCGGAAAGGCGATTGACCGAGCAGCATCTCGTATGTCAGAACGCCAAATGCCCACCAATCCACCGCCCGACCATACCGTTGCTCCATCAGGATCTTGACCTCGTTAGCTCGGATCTGCCTCCGATATCGTAGCTAAGCTCACCTCCGGCGCCATAAACTCTGGTGTTCCACAGAAAGTACTCGTCGTCTTCCCATACCACATCTCCTCCTTACACAACCCATAGTCCGCCACTTTAACATGTCCGTCGAGCGTGAGGAGGATATTGTCGAGCTTGAGATCTCGGTAGATGATTCCCTTCGTGTGGAAATACTGAAGTGCGAGCAAGACCTCACAAGCGTAGAACTTCGCTTGGCGGAGAGTGAATTGCTTCTTCTGGATATGAAGCATGAGATCGCCGCCGGACACGTATTCCATCACAAAGTAGACCCTCGTTTCGGTTTGGAAACAAGAGTGGAGGCCGAGAAGGAAGGGATGGCGCTCTTGAGCGGCGGCGAGGAAGACTCGTTTCTCGGATTGGGTACTGTCGTGTCAGTACTGTCCAAACCGATCCCACCTACCTCTCCACCTCGTCGTTCTCAATGATGAACTCCTTCTTCAACACTTTGATCGCGTACAAATTGCTACTCGTCTTCTCCTCCGCCAGCATCACCTTTCCGAAGTTACCCTTCCCTAGGACTGCAAGGAAGTTGAAATCGTCTAATCCGACCTTGCGTTTCCGCATTGCTTGCTGAGCAGGTCGGGGTATGACTGCGGTAGGAGGAGTAGGCGGGGCGGGTGAAGGGGCATAGCTGCGAGATGGCTCGACAATTATAGGGGTGGGTGTCGTCTTTTGCGGAATGGAAGAAGGCGGTTTCTGAAGCACATCAGCATGGATAAATCTTCGATGAGCCAGACTTACCGCTTGGTATGCACCCTGAGGCCTAGCTTCCTGGTAGCTCAAGCGGTGTTGAGGTGGCGCCGGTGGTTGAGGCATAGGTCTCGCTTCAGACGCGCGAGCTCCGGGTTGTTCCGGTTGAGGCGGAGAGGGCTGGAGCATCTGCTGAGCTGCAGGTAGTGTGCCGAACCGCCCGTCCCTTGGATCTGTCGGACCGTATGCTCCCACAGGCGGTCTTTGGGGAACTGCTGGTGAAGACATTTGCTGCTGAGGTGGAGGAGGTTGTTCGGGAGCTTGCGGTTGATACACCGGAAGAGTCGAGGCAGACGATGATGTGGTGGAGGAGGCTACAGAGGGAGTGGGCTTCTTGTGAACCTGGGTAGTCTTGATATCGCGCAAGTTCTTGAGAAGAATGTTCGCCATCTCCATCGTCATCCCGCAAAAGTCGGGAACAAGATGCGAACAGGTCTGATGGCATGTGAGAGCGCATTCTGCCATTTGTCAGCTCTACCTTGTACCAAGCAGGGCTTGTGCTCACCTGAGCACTTGACCGAGTTCTTCCGGCCGAAGGGCAGCATGTAACCGCAATGACAGCACCAGTTCGCCGACATATTCGTGTACGGAGTGAAGCGATGCGGAATCCGATGATTAATCTTTTCCTCGTCACCCTCCTACTCCTATCAGCACTGTTCACCCAGCTCAGACAGCGACTCACGGCATCCGCATTGGATTTCGAGATACATTTGGTGACGACTTTGGGGTAACATTTCTTGTGACAAGCATACCGACAGTCCTCGCATTGATATCCCTCGCCGGTGAGGAGGAACTCCTGACACAAAGCGCACATGATGGGTTGGTAAAATTGCCGTTGAACGAACTTGTGTCCGTTCATCTCGAATATATCGCCCTTTCGCTTTCGAACAGCACCCTGTCGCCCCAGTGCTTCGTATGGTCGACGTCCACCTGCCGGAGAATCCTTCACTGCGAGGCATCAGCACGGCCGGGGAGAAATACACTGTGCTACTCACCGAAATCCAAGCGCAATGATATAGCACCATCCGGCTCAACCGACCACCACCCGTCGATCCCATCATGCCCCTTGCCGGCCATCCCTCCATATCCGGGACCTCGCAGCGTCCCAGAACTATGCAGTGTCACCGAATCCGGTGCACTCCCCTGTCTCGGTCCCATGCTTGCTGCTGTCGCCGCCGTTACCCATCCCGCACCTTGTCCTTCTATCCCGACCTTCTGCCTTCTTAGAGCCTCCATCAGATCGCTCACTCGCAGCCATAACATCCCGATCGGCGCAGAATCACCTGGTGCAACCGAGTCATAGATGGTAAACTCAACCTCGTTGGCCTTCTCCACGTCTATGTCGAAGTCTTCTAGCCATTTGTCATTCCGAGATGGATGGGAGACAGCTCGTTCCATCCCTTCTATCTTGATGGCGACTGTCGTCTCGTGGTACACCTTTGAGGATTTCCGGGGTAGGGGTCGGTGATTTAGATCTCGAGCTGAGCGGATAGAGATGACAAGCTTTCCGGATATAGGTTTTCGCAATGCCTCTTTCCGCTTCCCGTCGGGTAACAGCTCTGCTACAGTCAGCATCACAAGCCTTCTGCCTAGAACTCACCGTCATCGTCCTCAACAGCTCCACCAAACTTCGCCAACGTCTCATATCGCCGCTTCGCCTTCCTCAATAGCTGTATCTTTCCATCACTCTCTATCCTCTTCGCGTCCGTCTCCGTCCGTAACCGCTTATCACCCTCTGCCCGGTACGCCTGCGCCATCTTTTCGATCCCAAGCTTGTATTGTTCCTCCACTTGTAGCTTGAACTGTAATTGATTCAGCATACGAGTGATCTTTGCACCGGTCAGGGGAGCATCATATCGAAGGAGATCTGAGTATCGTCAGTCCTGGGGAAATATCATTGAGACGCTCCAAGGAATCTAATGACTCACCTAGTTGTGTGTAGTTCTTCTGCTCTTTCCGTACCTCCCCTTGACCGTCACCCATCGGAGGCGGAGGAAGCGGTCTCTCCATTGTTCCATCTCCACCTCTCCGACTAAAACTAGGACTAGCCATCCCATTCCCATTACCCGTCGCACCAGTACCAGCACTCCCTCCACTCCTACTAGGGGTCATCATGCCCCTCCCAGCCGAGCCACTCGCCTCCCCTCTCATAGGACTCCCACCAGCACCAGGACCTTGACCACCAAGCTGTAACTTCGGCAGCTCATCCTCCAAGAACTTGATAGATGCTTGAGCGGACCGAACCTCGTTCTGAGCCTGTTGGATGACCGCTTCGTTTCGTGAGGATGCTTCGACGGCTCTCATGACTGCTTTCGCGCCTTCGAGGTTCCGACGTTCGGATTGGATGGTCGCGAGGAGGGTGTTTATCTTTGGGTCGGTCGAGGGCGGCTAGCGAGAGGGTATCAGCAAGGTATGTCTGGGATGGGTGAGAACAGGGCAGAGGTTCGAGACAGCAAAGGACAGGTAGTGGTTTGAGACAAAGGCTCACCATCTTGGCAATAATCGAGGTGGAATTGAGATGGATTAAAGCGTGTTCGTCCTGGGAAGGCGTTTTGACCGTCGTATACTGTTATGCCGTCTCCAGATATGTCTGATTGGGTCTATTAAAACTTCCGGAGGGTAGAAGTATAGTGCCGTTCGTGGACAGAGAGAGTCGATGAGCTTGAAAGGCTATATCCTGTCGCCCATGAAGGGGAAGACTATGCGGAATGACCGAGCTTCGGTACGAAATAATCCCACGACGGCCATGACAATCGCGTCAGAGTCCCGTTCCAAGTGTCCGCTGCGCGGCGTTTGCCGTTAATACCCGAAAGAGGCATTCGGCGGGAGGAGACACCATGTCTATCATGTAACAGGGAATCACGATTAATTACTGATGAGCTGATCGACTAGTGCGTGGTGTTACGTCCGTCACCTCACAACTGCAATCTCAAATAGCGTTGACGCCAAGGTGCTGGCCCGGCATCGTGCTGGCGGCTCCACCGACATGGCTTGCCGTCAGATGTCCAACGAGTTCCCGGCGAAGCCATTCTGCCTGAACGCCTTCGAGCGGTTCGTTACCACATATCGCCAGACGACCGGGAGTAACGAGTCGAACAAAGCATCATGCAAGTAGCCTGAAGAGCTGCTATTGGTGCTTACTGACAGTTCTGGTGAGTAGGTATCGGCTGAATCATGGATGGATACCGAGACATATTGTCAGCTTTTCCGACAGGAAGACAGCGTTCGCGAGGGCCTGAAAGCATCTCGACTTCCCGCATGCTGGTATGCCAGGGTACGATGTCGATTCCACCTTGACCGGGACGAGCGGGTCCAAGACGCTCATACGCACGGCTTCAGCGGACTTGACGAAACCCGCCGTGCCATCATCTTCGCTGACAGCGATGTCATTCGCTGCAGAGTGCGACACGTCCACCCTCGCAACTTCATCAACTCTGAGGACTGCTGATAGGATTGAATGAGTATGACATCTTTACATAATGGACGGTGATACAAATCTTTTGCTCGACGAGACTCTACATTCAGAATTGTGATCATACCAAGTCTTACAGATCCCTTGTTCGACTGGCTGTTTGCTTTCGAGCTAAAGAAAGCGGATGTGTTTTGGTTGATCTTGACGTCGTCGGGGCGTGCATCTCGTTCAGATTTCTATTCAGTATCGCCAGTGAGTCTCAAAATCCGCCGATCAGAAAGTGGCTCTGACTCCCCGTGAAGGTAGTGAAGAAAGACAAGCAAGATCGTATCAGCCATAGTCCCCAGCTGACCGACAGATTCGTACCCTTTCTGTTCCGCGAAGACCACCGATCCGGCCATCTTCCAGCATGTCTCCCTGAAATTATCTGCTTGTCGTGAGCCCATCACCTTTACCCTGATCCGCATTCGGACACGCCTGGGCGACAAGTTTCCGCAGAATCGTCGCATAAGCTTGAGTCGGACTCCTTGGGTTGGTAAGTCATCGAGCTGGAGCAGATGTGATTGTGACTGGCAAGGGTAGACTGAAGTTTTTCCCAAGGATACATAAGTGATGAGTGTGGGTATCTGCTGTCTGGCTTCTTGGTAAGTGGGAGGTGTTGCTCGTGTCACGGGCGACAAAGGTCGATGGACGGGGAACCAAAGGAAGCGAGTCGGAGACGAGGCGGGTGTAAATTCTTTGAGAGGAGAGCCGCGTTCGGTATCGGACTGGACTGGTGGCATAATATACGTTTACTCAAGCTAAGGTGTGAGACCCGGACGCGCTTGGCACATCTCTAATGAAGGCCCGTCAGCGCACCGTCCGCTTAAATACGCCAGACTCACCGCAGACGCCATGGTCCGCCAAGTTTACGAATGTACAGAGCCTGCACCTCCATCCTGGCCGCCCATCGTCATGAGTCTGGATATCCCTTTCGCCTCGCCCGGATTCCACGTCATTTTCCTCATTCTCGTGGCCGGTGTCCTGCCTGACCAACTCAGCTATGCGCTTTTCGTGCCTTAACAAGCCGGTCGTCTTCAGACCGAGACCACGCATCCTTTCGTCCCTCACCGGGCCAGCGCCAAAGTTTAGCCTCGAAGGCGGCTTCACCTTTTGTCTCGGCGCCGACACCTCCTCGGAAGCCGGACTGCGCTCCCGCTTACTGGGACCTGCGCCACTATCAGGTCTCGACGGCTGTACTAGGCCTCGTCCGCCATCGATGAAGTCCTCCCAACCGCCCCTAAGACCTTCCTTCTCCTCCTCGTCCATTTCTTCTTCCATCTCCCTCTTCCTTTCATTCGGATGCAAATGCGGATCCAGCACATCGCCGTCTTCCTCGGACTCGTAATCCTCCTCCACTTCGCTTTCCTCGGATTTAGGCTCATCCTTAACAGCGGCCAATCCGGCTAGTCGTCTCTCTGCAGCAGCTGCCCGTATCTCAGCAGCGCTTGTACGGGTCAGCTCAGGCTCAACGACCGAAGTGGAACACTGACGTCTTTGACTTTGCACTACCAGAAACGATGAGCTTACTGCTCGAGATGGTAACAAGTGGACTTACACTTTCCCCCTTGTGCTCCCTTCTTTCCACCAAGGATTTTCGGCAAGCCATCTTTCCGCTGCCTTTGATCCTGCCTTCGTCTTGGTCAAACCACTGTCCACTAATCGCTGAATCTCCTCATCGACCCATTGCTTCCGCTCTTCGCGATCGGCCTTCGTAATTTCTGATCTTTCGTTAACAAAGGATTACCCAACGAACAATCCCATTACCTCGCTTGCCGTCTAATCTAGCTCCATTCTTACCCATATCCACATTGACTCTCCTGCCTGCTTTCCGCCGGTAGTCAGTCTGTCTGCCAGACAAGAGTGATGCCTCGCCCTTGACAAGACCTGGAGTGCGACTGTTTCCGGGGCCTCGTCTTGGTCTACGAGCTTTGCGCGCATCCCTTGAGAGCAAGTCAGAGGCATCAATGAGGCTTCAAAATTGGCTCACGAAGCGCTGACCCCGCACACGTATTCCGGGAAGTCGGACGATCCTGAGCCAGTCAGCTGCTGTTTCTGGCTGATCCCTGCGAATTGAGCGACGTACTCAAGCCCTCGGCAGCCATCGTTGCACTGTCTCTCAGTCTCCGACCGTCGGACCAAAAGCCTAGTGAGGTATCAGCATGTATCGATACGAGACCTTCGCATCTTGAGTCCTCGTGGACGAGAGTCGTAGCGTACTCACCATCGCCGTAATAGCCCCTTGCCTGCATCTCTCGAAGGTCTTCCTTGATTTCGGCCATCAACTAAGATGCCATTATGGCTTCAGCTACTGACGTTTACTTTCCACCAGGCACCTTCTGGAATCTCGGCCCATGATTCATTTGCTATGCCTGATTGTGAGTTTTGAATCGGCATCACATGCTTTTGCGTACCTCAATGTGTGCCATCTAGACGTGACTTCAGCTTGATATGTCTTCATGGGAACTAATTGCTCACCTCATGACACATGACGGATGTAATGTATCGAAGGCTGAAATCGGAGAGCATTGTCAGTGCCAGGTAAGAGTGTTCGGTCGAAGCATAGCTCATTAGCAGTAGTTTGATTCACGGTAAGAATCGTCCGGATGGACCGCGAAGAACCAGCTCGATGCTCTGAGAACATGATTACAAGCCAGTCAACGTAAGTCGACTGCTACACACCTGACCATGGTTCCAGTTTCGTCCCGCAAACTGTTCATCAAGCTATAATCAGCTCCTTGACTCAAGGCTGATTATGAGATTGAACTGACGACACGATTAAACTCGGCTTCTTCGAGAGTATGAACGAACATGAACCGCTGTTCCATTACCTTTCTCATCTGAGATACATTGATATCAGCTTTGCGGACCGATCGGCTAATCACGCAGCTGCAGAGCTTCGGAGGTCGACGAACCTGAGCGGCTATTGTCATACAAAGCGATAGATATTTAGCTTGATCCTGATTCAATCGTGCTAGCAGCTGACCGACAGCCTTTAAAATCCCATGAGCGTCCTGTCCGGCCCTGTCAGACGGTAGGTACACCACCGAGACTGCGAGTACATACTGTATAATCCCCCTTTTGCCTCAGCGCCCGGATAAAGCCGACATATCTATGAGCACGATCATCAGCTCCTGCTTCCATAAGCGATTTGGAAGTAGCGAATAGAGCCCAGTGATGGGAGGCAGCTGTCACGTACGGATTCGGATTCGCCTCCCTCTCGTTCATCCGGCTATGTCTCGTCAGTTCCAGCCCAATCCACAAGCTTGAAGTAGGGCTCCGGGATACCGAAATACTGACAATCCAGGAACATGCATAGTTTCCGGATCCGCGACGACTCCGCCCCGGTAGATCGTTTTGATAGTCAACGCTGAAGAAGGACGAAGAAACGAGAAATCAAAGCAACAACTAACGAGTTGACCTCTTTGTTGCTCCGGACATCGGTATATCTCCGTCTCTCGGCGAGTGGCGAGTTTGACTGGGCTGATATTCCGTTCAGTAGCATGAAGATACCCTCCGGGTATAAGTACGTGCGAGCCAGCACGACGTTGGGTCAATGATTGGTATTTGCATAGACTGTCAAGGCGGGTTTCGAGTCCTATCAATGTAAGATATGTGACTTTGTTTCATGTCACTTCAGGATGAAGCATGCTTGGAACCCCGTGCAAGCCGGAATACAAATGGAGCAACCGACGGCCCGACATTGATTCCTAGATATCTGAGGGTTTCGCCGAAGTACGAAACGCTGTACCTCAATTTCTGAACGAAAATACGTGCAGTGAATATCGGTTGGACCTCTTACGATCCTTTCTAGCGCATCCTTTGACCGTTTCACCCTCTCCCGCTCCACCACGCCATGACCACGAGCATTCTCCTGCCGAGTGCTCGTCACACATCAAGCGGTAGATCCGCGATACTGTATGTCAACGAAAAGATGTCAAGCCTCTTCTGGCTACCCGCCTCATCCCCACTATTCTCCTACGCCCCTTCACCTTTGCTACCCAACGCTTCAGCATCATCCCCATGGCAAGGCGTCCTTGACCCCTTGGGGACTCCTTCTAATAACACATACAAAGCTACTTCCGGTTCATCTGCTTTCATTCTCTCTTCGATCTATGGTAGGTCTACTCTCTTTGACTTGATTTGGGATATGTTCCTCGCTGATGGATCAGCATCGAGCTTCACACCTATATGGGAGGAGAGTTCGATCTTCAATGCTGGTCTTACCATGGGTTCGGCTCAACCTACTACCTGGACTTCGGGACAGAATGCTACTGTCCAAGGTGGATTAGGACGACAGAGCTTCCAAGTCGACGTACAATGCAGTATCGGCGATTGTTCTTCCGATTCTTTCAAGTTCCATGGAGGTTGGATTGGGACCCAGTACGGACCAGATGGGCGAGTCCCCTCGTCGAGAGACAATCACCGCTGAATGAAATCCGCTAGGTCAACTGTAGAGAATGCCACGCTAGATGATGCTTCTCTTCTCGTCACGTATACAGGTTTCGCCACCGTCTCATCCTCCACCTCAAATTCCTCGTCAATCACAGTCGACTCAACCGATAAAAACTCCACCCTAAGCTGGACAAGTACATCAGGCGCCTCCGCAAGTGTCTCTTTCCTAGGTCTGTTCCTCCTCCCTCTCTTCCTGCAACCTCATCTCCTATTCGTTAAATATGAATAACGTTTACGAAACAGGCACAGCAATAACCGTTTATGGCCTAACCGCCCCGCCACTTGGAACATACACAGCAACAATAGATGGACAAAACTCCACCCTCACCTCATCGGATAACGTCACGACCCACCAAAACATCTTATTCTTCGCGACGCATCTTGACTCGACTCAGGCTCATCAGCTGTTACTGACTTGTGAGGAAGGGGGTTTGGTACTTGATGATTGGGTTGCGTATGGTCCTCCAGGATCAGTAGGTTTCCAGTGAGTCGTCAAAACCAAGTTTAGGCTCGAATTTCTTTTTTCCTGACGGTTTGGAAGTGGTTCGGAAGGTGGTGTGAGTACGACGTTCGGGCCGACGGCTAGTGGGACGAGTACGAGTAGTCCCACTTCTTCGCCGAGTGGTGCTACGGCCGCTGCCAAAGACTCCGGAGGCGCTGGTGTCGGTGAGTCTCTTTCACACCTTCGAGAACCGACGGTAATATCCTTGGAAGGTACGATCGTAGGAGCTATCCTCGGCGCTCTCGCGGGTCTTGTAAGTTTCCTCACCATGTCGTACATCACCAGTCACGCTGACCGCTCCAGGCATTACTGTACTACCTCTTCCGTCGGATTTCGCCACAAAGGAAACAGGAAGACAAGACTGAAAACCCTTGGGACGCAGCGAACAACCTTCAGAAAATGAAGAACGAGGAGGTCCACGTGACCACCGCTGCGAACCAGATATACGTTTATCGTCCGTTCACCAAACTCCCTTCATGGGATCATTAGCTAACAAAAATATCAGCTGGTATGAAATCACATAGTCAGTTGAAACGGTATTACTATTAGGTAACGTAGACATTTCCATGCATCACTACCATACCTGCTTCTGTCCCATGCTTTGTAAGATCCGCTCGATCAAGGCTCGTTTCATATACTGTTCCCTGGCCAGGCTCCGGATCGACTGCATTCGTCGTCGTTAGGAATATGACAACTCATTCGCGTCTCTCCCGACGGCTCACCTTGAGGAAACGGTCGAGATCCATCCGCTCTGTATCCAAGGCTCGTGTCATATGATATATCGTATCTTCAAGCGCATTGTCCTCCGCAACGAGATCGATGAGCCTGCAACAACGAGTCAGCCTCGATTCTCACATTCTCATCCAAATCGTCTCTCTGTTGAAGACTTACTGATTATGCACGATCGAGATCCCGCAGACAACTTCATCGACGCTAACCTCTCCCCTCCCTTCCAGCTCGACAACCCTCTCTTCTCCTTTCACCACTAATTCCGCCATCCGTCTTCCCACCGAATCGCAGACCTTCTTCACCGCCTCCAATCTAGCCATCTCATCCCGGATTGCCGGTTCTCCTGATGCCAGATCTTCGTGCCGCTCGATCAGATGCGCTCGATTCGCTTGGAACGAGTGGATGATGGGTGGAAGCGAGGCGGAGAGGTGAGGGAGGAGGATAGAGTGGAGATGCAGAAGTGACGGTGGAGGTGGTTTCGAGGGAGGTATCGGAGGAGGTATCGAAGTAGGGGAAGTAGCCGTGGTGATGGTGTCGGGTAGAGAGGAGAAGGAGTTCGAGGGGGAGGATAGCAGATCGTGTTGAGGTTGTCGAAGTTGAGGAGCGCCTGATGGAGGTTGATTGGGAACCGAGGAGGACGGCGACCGAAAGGATGTTGTCTGAAACTGGAAGGAGTGATCGGGCTGAAATTGGGCGTAAGGATTTGAAAGTGCCCGAGCGTATTGAGGTGTAGGCGCTTGAGCGTATCCAGCTGGAGGAGGTTGGGTGGAATACTGTTCGGAGAGTTGCGCTCGATAGTCGTGGTAGCCATTTGGCATCAGACCCGACTGCTGAGACGGATGTGGGCCGGTACCCGGTACTTGAGGTAGTGATGGACCTGGTTCTATTTCCAGATTTTGCCGGACGACAGGAGCGGGCCGAGGTGGAGTTTTAGGCGGGAGAGATGCCTCTCTTGAGGGGCCGCTCTGAACTGGGACGGCTCCGAATGGTCTCTGCGGCATCGATGTCCCGGGAGAAGCCGAAGGATGAGACGATTGACGAGGCGGTATCTGTGGTGGTCTACCGGGTAAAGGAGGGGATTGTAGGGGACCTTGCGAGTAAGACCCAGACGTTTGGCGAGATGGTGATTGCGGATATGCTTGAGATGGGTAAGCTTGTGGAGGAGGAATGGGAGCTGATCGATATTGGGGGAGCATCTACGCGGGGTCAGGCTAAGAATTTGATCTCGCAAGAAGCTTTACTTCGGCCTGAACCGGAGGAGGTATGAATCCAGGTCGAGCAGGGGGTGGAGGTGGACGATTCTGCTGGGATCATGATCAGGTGCCGTTTCAGTGCCCAGTCAAGCGAACTGACTGCTGTACTGGACGCCTGTCCTGAAGAAACTGGACCATACCCATCGGCATACTGTGAAACGCTACGCTCAGGAGGACCCGATAGGCTTCGGGTCCCGGTAGATCCACTTGCTACAGGAGATGATGTGGCTTCGGGTGGTCGAGCATAGACCGGGGGTGTGACCGAGAAGACAGAGGTCAACTGCCGCACTAGGGTTTCGATCCCTTTTTCCTAACGTGGATTCAGCAGAGCCTCCTATTCAGCTAATTGATCGCGGACCTGCCATGAGTTCCACCATTGTTCGACGACCTCGTCCCTAATTCTGCCGCTTGGTTCTACTTCTCTTCCTTTTCTCACGCCCATCTCCTTCGTGGGAACTACGAACGCCATAGGCGGGTCTCGCGGGTACGAATAAGGGACCCAAACATGTAGAGGGATCTGATATGTTGCTCCTCGGTACGATATGGGGAGTGTCCCGTGTAGAAGCAGGAGCAAAGCTGTCTGACCGGAATCGAAAGCTGAATGATTGTTAGCATGTTCGTTCAAACTTTTCCAGCGAAACGAACTGAAAGCATCGGTCTTGACGGAAAGTGTCCGCCTCTGCGTCAGCATTTCCAACACTTCCTCGAGGATTCGTTCGCGAGCTGGATAATGGCGGAGTACATTTTGCAGCCATTCTCGAATCAAGTCGGCTGACAACATCCAGACCCTTTCCTGATCGATGGGGCTGCCTCTGACAGTGCGAGGAACGGCTATGAGGAGCAGTATATGCAGAAGCAAGCAATGCTGAGCTCGCTACATGGGAAATGACCCCATGGCTTGTCACGTGATCATCAATATTTCCTGACTTCCTCAGAAACGCAAGAACTTTTTGCTCTCATTCAACTCGCCAACATGCCGAAAGAGCAGATCCGAAAGCGTGGTAGACGAAAACCAAAGCATGAAGCCGAACTGCCCGTCGGTGCGGAATCACCACCTCCTCAACCCGAACAAGCTGGACCTTCCGGCCTTCATCCCTCACGAGCCGCACTCATCTCTGGCCATCGCCCTCCACCCCTGCCTAGCGCCGTAACGAGAGAGCCGGAAGAAGAGCACACCCTAGAATGGCAAAGAGCTCCTCGTACCGATTCCGAGTACCCTTTCGGCGTTCTTGACCCGGACTCGAAGGCGTACTTCCGGAATGTCGAGGATCGGATTCGGGATTGGGAAGGGGCGCTTTCAACGGGAGAGGGCAGAGAAGGTCTGCATGACTCTCTTGAGAAGATCTCGTCACAAAGCTGACTTCAAGCAGACCGCCAATTGTTTCTCAACTCGGTACTGAAAGAGCTGAGAGGGTCCGAGCTGCAAGTCGCGACTGACCCCGATTGCGCTGTCGTTCTCGAAAGGCTTCTTCCGAGCTTAGGTGATTGGGGTCGGAGAGTCATCGGTGATGCTTTCGGAGATGGATGGGAGCAGATTATACGGCATCGATTCGGAAGTCATGCCGCACAGACTTGGTTCTCCCTGGCAGCAGATACCCTTGATCGAGAGGTATGTAGCCTTTCTCTTCACTATATCCTCTTCTTATTGCAAGACAGGCCAGAGGCATCTACCCGCCTCAACATCATCATCAAGCTTCTTTCTCGACAGACACTGGTGTCCTGCCAACCATGACCACTCTTTTTTCCGGCATCATCACCTCGCTATTCCCAACTCTACCAACCCTTCTCACCCACACACATGCATCCCCACCTATTCGGATCCTCATGCTCGTACTCTCCCCCGGAAGACCATTTCCTGCTCTGGATGCGAATGGAGATGCTGGACTGATTCGCTCCAAGAGAAGTAACAAGTTCCGGAAAGGTCATGGGGTACAAGGGAAATCTATCTTCGGGGAGGAAGATACTAAAGGGAAGGCGAAGGCGGTTGAGAGGATCGTTCCTGATGAGCTGCTGACAATGAGGAAGAAGATGAGACGCGAGCTGATGGAAAGGGTCTCCGGAGCGGAATGGAGGGTTATGGGGGTCGATCCGGTAGGGAGCGCAGCTGTGCAGGTGAATTTTCCCACTACAGATGAATTTCACCTGACGATCTGTAGCTCCTGCTTGAGCTGGAGGCTGAGGATGGCGAAGCTGAGGTCGAGGGATCTCTGCTGGATAACCTAACTCAAGCACTCGTAGAGCATCTTCGTGTGCCAGGCTGTTACTTTCCGTTTATCAACCTGATCCCATTGCATCAGAGATATCGCCTAACTCCCCTTCGCACCCCCAAGAATACATCAACTCGCTCCTCACGACGCCGACCGGTACACACCTGCTGGAAGCCATCCTGCTTCACTCTCCGCATTCCGTGTTTGGTGCAGTATGGTACACCTATTTCGAAGGTAAGATCGGCAAACTCGCCGCACACCCTTTCGCAAACTTTGTCGTTGCAAAGGGAGTCTCGAGGCTCGACGCGCAAGGCATTGAGGGAGTGATTCGAGAGTGTAAGGTCCTATCTGGCGGTCGTGGCCTGATTAGTGAATAATGGCAAGGATTTGTATGACCATACTATCACTGATGAAAACAGAAACGGCGCGAACGAGTGTCTTGCAAGCTTTGGTGGTTCGAGCGGCGCTGATCGGGGAACGTCAGGACAGCATTATGAGCGTGAGCTGGAGGTCCGCTCTCGGCGCCTCCTAGGTTTACCTTTCGATTCAGCTTATCAAATCCGCCCTCGACCTTCCTGAAGATAATACGTCAGCGCTTGTCCCGAGTCTAATGGCTCTCAAGACTTACCCAGTATTTTCTTTCCTTACATTATTCCGATGATACCTAATGTCACTAGACCTATCGAGCCATTCTGTCCGGCGAGAAACTTCCACATGAGAATGTAAACGTCCCCGAGGAGGCCCGTGATCAAGACGCGGAAGAAGCAGCTGCAGCTGCAGCCCGCTTGGAAGGATGGAAGAACCGTCGACAGCCTAAACGGGACGACAGTGGACTAGGACCGAACATGCAAGGCTGCCTGGTACTTCAAGGGCTGGTCAAGCTTTCCGGAGCGAATGAGGTTGTCCTTGAAAGGTGAGTCGCCATATTTATGTGGGCATCCTACTTGGCTCACGCAGCCCAAGTCTGCTTGCGCAGGATGTGAACACTCTACTCGGGTATGCCTGTCATCCTATTGCGTCCCACTTTCTCGATGCCGCCCTCACGTCACCCGCTGTACCGCTCAAATACCGCCGACGACTTATATCGTCCTTCATGGGTCAATTCTCCACGATGCTACAAGATCGGCTTGGAAGCAGGGTAGCAGATACCATATGGGCAACAGCGGACGGGTACATGAGGGTAAGTCTGCGTGGTCACTCATGGGAGCTATAGCTGACGATTTAATGTTACAGGAAAAGATCGCTCGAACCTTGATACCTGAGGCGACAAACCTGGGCAATTCGGACTACGGCCGATTCTTTGTGCGCAAGCTCGACCTTTGGGGTTTGGAGCGAAGGCCTGAGGAATGGAGAGAAGCGCAACTGGGTGTTAAGGCGAGATTAAGTAGGACCGCATTGAACGGTCATACTGGTAATCGAACCGCACCGACGAACGTTGGGAAGGAGAAGAGGAAGGAAGAGCCGGATGAGATTGACGCGCTGTTTGCAGAAGCTACAATGAAGAAGAGGAAGATCACCTGATTGATCGGCTCTTCCGGGATGGTATAAGTTATGCATAGTGCATAGTTCAAAGACCAGCAATCAGAAAGTCGCGCAGTCAAGATACAACGTAACGTGCATTGAACACATAACATCGGATCTCGACTTCGTAAGTTACTTCTCGTCACCTTGTCCAAACCACCGGATGATCTTTCGGATCTCAGCGTCCCTTCACCCGTCAGAATCTTGCTGACCGCGATGTCGAGATTCGGCCACTTCCCTTCGACCTCGGGCGTCTTTCGTACATTACAAGAGGTTTCGGCAAGACCAAGCCCCATCTGCTTTATTTGCCTCCATATCCGCTGCATATCGGCTGAGAGTTCAGCTTTTGTAACTTACGCCGTCCCCGCACGAGAGCTGGGTATAGGGACCGATATTATGTCCCCGGATATTTATCGCGCGACGTTACCTGGCAAAGTCTCTTTTCCATCCTTCAGCGATTCAATACCTTATGCCCAATTTTTCCGTGTGCCAAGGGAATGTACGAGCCATCTTTACGTCGGAAGGATTGCTCGAGGTGTGAGTTGACATGGACGTTTTTTTCATAATAGAGGCCAGTCGTGACTCCGGGGTTCCGCGCATTCTTTCAATGGTAAAGCTGGCGACGATGAAGAGCAGGAATGAAACCTGAGGCTGACGGGGAATGTATTGCAGCTCCGCTTGTTCTTTCCGGTGACGAATAGGTAGCTTTGCAATACTATGCGATTCTCGAACCAGATTAGGCCAGTGAACTGGAAGGAAAAGCGAATATTCATATCGACAGTGATGGCTAGTACCTCCTTCAAATCCGTGCATTTGTACAACGTACTTTGTGCTTCCCGTTATCCCACACCGGACTCAGCCATTCGGAAGTACCCGTACCGATCTCACGCCGCTGTGGAACCCACATGAACTAGAACTAACACCGTAACGTTTTGTTCGTCAAACTCCCTGGCTTTATTTGAAGATCCACGACAACCGTTTCCTCAGCCCCGACGTCCTCTTCTCGTCTGAAGCGCTCGTTAACCTTGCTGTCCCTGTCACCACTCGCTTTGAAGTGATGGCAGAGTTGTTCTCAGATCGATCCCTGAAGCACTCGGTATTGTATGTGATCGTAGCCGAGATCGTACCTGCACGAACGCCATCTGTGACCGGCGAGATGCTGACATTGCTCACTTGTGCAGTGCACCCTCGTAGCTTGGAACGTTCTCGTACAGCTTCTTTAACGTTATCGACAGCGACCTCAAATGCGGTGTCATCAAGATGACGCTCGAAGGCTTCGAGGACTTCAATCCAGCTTTGAGGAGTGCCGATCCATCTGTGAGTTTGTTCTGGACGATGGTCATGATAGTATCCCTGGTGGATCTTGCAATACTCTCCCTTCCTTGTTCGAGTAACCTCTCGAATATCTTCTTTTGAACCTCTGACATTCCTCTAAACTGAGTTGATTCCTCTGACGGAAATAAATTCAATCGATTGAATGAGGAGGTGAGGAGAAATTCATGCTTGAAAGATGTCTTGTAGCGCTTTAACACAGAGACGTCAATTAACCCCGCATAAGAAAGGATGAACCTCCTAACGAGTTTCAATATTCCTCACCTTTGTATCTGATTTTCACTTCCCTCTCCTCGTCTGCTTTTCAACAAAGTTTTCTCAAAAGAAGATTCTCCCCATGCCTTGTACGGTAAGCTGGTCGTCGCTTTTAGCTCGAAAAGTGTGAGAGCGAGTCCCACTCGTGACTCCTATTGGTAGCGGAGGAAAAACACCGACACGACGCTGCAGTCTTGCGTTTGACTACATGTGCAAGCTCACAATGAGATTGAATGATCGGGCTGGCGAGGAGAATAGAAGGGATCCTGCTCGCTGGTATGTAACTGGCAAGCCCAAGATGATGGGATTTTCGGATTCCCGCAGATGCTACTCCCCCCATTGTGCCTGCCACGCGGTTCCTGTCGATCTTTTTGGCAGACTGACTGCCGGCATAGTTTCCGCAATGACGGCGTTTCAATGACGTCCCGGTCAAATGGGCCCTGAGGGTTGCTGACCAGAAAGGACGGGGAATGGCTACTATGATGCAGGAGCGAGGGGTATTTTCGGTCGTCTTTCACTCCTGTTCCTCTCAAACCGATTAGTGGGGAATCTTGCTCCCACCTTTCACTCGGCTCAACATGGTGGCTACTCCTACCAACCGGACGCAGAAGGACATGGAGCAGATGTCGTCCTCCGATCCTAGTCGAAGAGCACAGCTCAAGAACCGGAATCCGATCAATTGGCATGTGAAGAAACCTGATCAAGGACCTGCCTCGCTCGCCGTCAAGAACCGTAAGTATCTCACTTCGTTGACAGCGAAGAGTTTAAGGCGGAGCGCAGACTTCATCGCAATGATAGGGGAATACGTTGGGACGGTTCTGTTCATGATCTTCGCGCTTGGTGGAACCAAGTGAGATCCATTAACCTTGTCGACGAGACTTCGAGCTGAAGCTAATCCGACAGCGTCGCCAACATCCCCACCACCAGTGTGACGGGCGCAACCACCGCCGGACAAGCCGGAACGGCCGCTGCAACAGCCAACACCTCCAACCTGTTCGTTGCTGCCCGAAACTCGATCTGGTTGTGGACTGACGAATTCTTCTAGTCTTTACATATCCCTCTCTTTCGGTTTCTCCCTCGCTGTCAACGCATGGATCTTTTTCCGTATCTCTGGGGGACTTTTTAATCCCGCCGTCTCCCTCGGAATGGTCCTTGTCGGCGCTCTCACCCCTTTCCGGGGGGCCCTTCTAGCATTCGCTCAAATCCTTGGTGGTATCACCGTATGTCCCCTCTCATTCAGAGCCGAAAGACACCGTTGAGATCGTAATTGCAGGGTGCGGCTATCATTCAAGCAATCACTCCGGGTACTCTGAATGTCCGGACAACTCTCGGTGGAGGAACCACTATAGTCCAAGGGCTTTTCATCGAGATGTTCTTGACCTCTTTGTGAGTATATTTCACCGCCTATTGAGAGATGTAGTACTAATTTCCTTCAGGCTCATGCTTGCGATTTTGCTGCTTGCCGCCGAGAAACACAAGGCTACTTTCATCGCTCCCATCGGGATTGGACTCGCTCTTTTCGCACGTCACGCAAGATTGCATCCACATAATCGCCAAAGCTGAAACCGATTACGCACAGGTCGCCGAGCTGTTAGGAGTATACTACACCGGTGGCTCCCTGAATCCGGCACGAAGCTTCGGACCAGCCGTGGTGCTTAAGACGTTTTCTGGCTATCGTAGGTGATCACATATCATACGTATGTCCGGAAGCTGACAGCGTTACATAGACTGGATCTACTGGCTCGGCCCTGCTCTTGGCGCAACCATTGCGGCGGGATTTTACAAGATGCTTGTCAGTCTCCATTCGAGGGCTATGATTCGACGACTGAATGGTATCCTCAGAAATGGCTCCAATATGAGACTGTCCTCGGCCCGGAGGCAGACTCGGACACACCCGAAGCTCAACAGGGTAATCCTGAGCAAGGGACGAACACTACCACTGGTGGTCAGCCTGATCCAGAAAAGGGTGGAGGTCGTCCAGAAAAGGGTGGAGGTCGTCGGACCATGGCCGTCTCCGGACCTGGTATGGCCGACCTCCACACCGAGGGGAACAAAGAAGAGGTTTGATCAAGATGTTTTGTCTCGGTATCGAATGCTCATCTGCTTCGTGGCAGGTTTTTGACCTCGTCCGTCACCCAGGTCCTGTTGAGAAGAGACTCGACCGAATCGAAATGCTCCTCTCTCAACTCGTTGCCGCCGGATCCGCTCCTCGTACCGCATCTCGTACTACTTTGATCGATGAACCCTCGCCCGCACCCGTCACAAAGAAGGTGAAGAAGGTAGGGGAGCAGAAGAGCTCCTCTGGGGATTACACGCCTGAACCTGGTCATTCAAGTGACCTGCCTAATAACTCCCATGGTCAGCATACACCGTTCGTAGGTGGTGCTGCTGGCGCCGGACCGCGGAAGCACATTGACGAGTAAATGCGGCCGTTAACGAGTAGATAAGGCCTTTGAAGTCATCGGATAGTGCGGAGTATAATGATTGAACCCCTTCGACCTATATCGTGTATCTAATAGGTTCTAATCGTATTTACAACCTCATGTTTTCTCCTTTATATCATGTAGCTCATACGTACACGGGTCTTAGTATACATCATCCATGAAGATTGTACAGATAGTACTCACTCCAAGAAGCGAAGGGTGAGCGATTGGCACACTAAACGGCAGTACGCAAGCGAGACAGTCGAGAGACCAATCGCTTACAACCTCTCCTTGGTATTTTCTCCTTATACCTCCCAGCTCCTTCCTCCAATTTTCCCTCTCCTATCCCAACCCGCACTCCGGACCACTCTCCCTTCCTCCCTACCCGCACCATCCCCGAAGAACCGATGCCCAGCCCGATCTTTCTGTCTCTCGAAATCCTCGGCCCAACTGCGTCCTCCTCCGACACTACTTGGCGTCTCGTCCCACCCTCCTCTGGCCGGCGCTTTACTCTGCGCAACCAAAGCTAGTGCCCTCTCTCTTTCCGATACTTCCCTCTGTCTCCTTGCTCCTCGTGCGTCGAAGGGCTGCCCTGAGGAGCGATTGGGTTTGGAATGATGTGGAAGAGGATGAGAAGCGAGTAGGGAATTTACATGTGTCAAAGGATCATATCGGTCTTTCGCTCTTGCATCTTTCCGTCTATCCACAGATCCTCTCAGTACAAGGATGATCTCACCCCATGGAGGAGGGTTGACTGACTGTTCCCTTTCCCTTCGTATATCCGCTTCCTCCCCACTCTCCTTCTCCTCAGCCCGCTTGAGTTCTCGATCAGTATACCAAGGTTTCGTCTCTGTATCCGGTCGGCCGAGGTACATCGTGAATTTGTCCAATTCTTGTTCGCGTTTCTTTTTGGCTAGCTCTTCCATCGTCGGAAGCGGTTTCGGTGCGTTACCCTGATCCCTATAAGTCCACCCCACCTGCCACGTAACACCTGCCAGAACATCGTAAAACAAGGGGGGTTTTGGAACTCACCCGCTCAAGATCAGCGAAGAGGTTAACATGTCCTCCTGAATCCCATGCATCCCGTCCAGATCCATCCACATCATACGCATCGGCCTCAACCCTTTCCCCCTCCAGATCCTTCCCTTTGATTTTTGGTTGAAAAGTCGTTGAAGAAGTTGGGAAATCGAAATCCAATCGATCTTTAGCTTTCCTCTCCTTCTTCAATTCTTTCCGTCTCTTCTCAAGAGCTTTCTCGGCTGATGGTCGGGTGGAAGAGGTTGATGGAAGGTTGTCGGTTTCGGTTTCGGCTGCGACTGCGGCAGCTTGCGCGGAAGAGGGGGAACCTGCTCGATGGCGGAGGATGGTGAGTCTGGCTTCGGACTCCTATACAAGACCAGACGGTCATTGAGGTTTTGACGAGAAGGAAGGGAGAGGAAGGAGAGGAAGAAACATACCGCATCAATTCTCTTTTGCTCGACGAGGGTCTCTTCGGCACGGGCTTTCGCTTCGTCATCTCGGACACGGATCTTGTTCTTCTCAAGGTAGGGGTGATACGATTTATGCCTGTGGAAGGGCTGAGCTCAGTGACACATACGAGATACAGATAGGCTTACTGTAAGATCTGTAGTCGCGGCATATCGAGACGAGCTTTTGGACCGACAGCAAGCACCACGCAAGGAAGGTATGGAGAGATACAAGTTAGTATGAAAGGGGTTAATAGGGTGACACGGAGATCACTCACACCTCCGTCAGGTCGCTGACGGTTTTATTTGCTTGAAATGTGGAAATTGATTCAACTTCGTCTCCTTAACCCTGCACCTGGTCAAGCTCAATATCTCTCTCCTTATACTCTGTCTTCTCGAACGAGAGTGTAGCGAGACATCTGGGGTTTTCACCGCTACGCGGATCGAATAGGCCCATTCGTCTCATCAACCATCGAGTTCAGCGGTCATTGCCACCATGGTGAGCGTTCTTCCCCTCTGACAGCTGTTGCCGGAAGTCTCAGCTTGGCGTTTTGTAGCGAGGTGAAAACTCACATCTCACGTGGGTAGTTGTTGCGCATCCGATCACCTTCCGGGACGAGCCGACTCACTGTCGAGCCATCGACTTCAGGCGAAGATTTCGCGCAAATGATGATGGCGGCACTACCCAAAGACGAAGCACCGCCTGATGCCTCGACATTACGGCTCAGCAATCAACCCGGGAGTTCAGGAGAGAGTGTTCCGCTCGAAGCCTTAGTAGGCAGGAAGGTCGGGGACATGGGTTTCAGGTATGTCAGGTTGCACGACTTAACTCGCTACTCAAGCAGGTCGGAGCGGTGCATGAACATGCTTACGTGATCAGCCATGGAGACCTCCTTTTCCTCTCATATAAACCCCTCGCCACGAACGGTGACTCTCACCCATCTATGGAAGCTTCATCGTCCACTTCACACCCATGCCAACCAGATCCTTCACATCCTCACACCCATACAGATCCGCCTTTACCTAATACCATACCCTTATCCGATCTATCAAACGTTCAGGAGCCCGATGTGGATACGTATTGGAATGGACAGAATGGGAAGATTGAGCGGAAACGGGATGCGGTGATGTGTCGGCATGGCGAGAAGGGGATGTGCGATTACTGCATGCCAGTGGAGGTGAGTGAGCGTTACCTCCTTCGTCCCTTGGAAGATGCAGCAGAACGCATCGTGCTGGATCTAGAATCAGCTGTCAGACCCTATGCTCATGTGCATCCCCTTTTAGCCGTACGACGCGAAATATCAGGCAGAACAGCAGATCAAACATCTCTCATACCACGCTTATCTTCGAAGACTTCTCTCCGGTCGACCTGCTTCATCGTCATCAGCTCAAGCCCTTCCTCCCCTCACACCGCTATCACTTTCCGTCATCACACCCTGTCCGACCGGTTCCCACCCACCCTTTCCCGCTGGGATCTGCTCAACATGCCAACCTTCCGCTTTGACACTCACTTCGCAAGCGTATCGAATGGTCGATCACGTTGAGTTCGCTTCGCCCAGTATCATTGATGATCTGCTTGGAGCATGGCGACGAACAGGTACACAAAGATTAGGGTTCTTGATAGGACGTTCAGACCGGTATGAGAAAGTGCCGATGGGAGTGAAATCGGTTGTAGAAGCGATATGGGAGCCGAGACAGGAGGGAGAGCTAGATGGATTAACGGTTGAGACGCCATGGAGCGATGAGGAGCGAGTGAGCGAGATTGCGGGATGGTGCGAGAAGGGTCTGGGAGTCGTTGGGATTATATATACGGATCTGACACCGTGCGTCGCTCGGCCCCCATCGGAGTCATGCTGATCAGGGTGCAGATCGCAAGAAGACTTGACGAAAACGGTGTACAAGCGACACGCCCAATCCTTCACCGCATCTTCCCTCGAGATGCTCCTTAGCGCAGCCTACCAGATCTCACATCCCCTAGCAACGCGAGCATCTCCAACAGGACATTTCTCTTCCCGCTTCGTCACATGCTGTCTGACTGGGACGGAAGAGGGAGGTATCGACGTGATCGCTTGGCAGGCGACCGAGCAAGGCGAGGCGATGGTCAAGGCGGGGATAGTAGAGGCTAGTGTCGATCCCGGAGTGGTTAGAGTGCGAAGAGCGGGTGAAGGGGAATATGTCCCGGAGGTGTTTTATAGGTGGGTCCGGATACGACGTCTAGTTCATCAGTGAGCTGATTCGTCTTGCGCCTCCGTCCCGTAGCTTCAAAAATGAGTATGGTATCCAAGTAAAGATGCCCGCGAAACCCACCTTCCCCGTAGAGTACTTCTTCGTCAATGTGAGCTCCTTCTTTGACAGCAGATACATCCTTGCTGACGAAATTAGATCACACACGGTTTCCCGGTTGAACCGAACCCCCTTTTCCTCTCCACCTCCTTCCCAACCGAAAATCGACCAGGCCTACACGACCAATCGATGGAAGTCGTCATTGCACAACTCTCGTCAATACTGTCCGACGGTGCCGGAGAGGTATCTGATCCAGGGACATGGCCGCCACGGATGAAGATCGAGGTGGCTAAATGGTTGAGCGATTGGCATCTTATCACTTTCCTCTGCATGCAGGGATTATTTTCGCTGGTATGCTTTGTCTTGTTCGGCTACTTGAGGTGGTCAATGATGATTGAGCAGGAAGAGCAGAAGCTACTTTGTCGAGCGGCGACTGCACATGCTCATCCTCGTGATTCAAGCGCGACAGATCATCTCTTTGCTTCAGGGGGATGGCAGACTCTACTCACCATAGTCGAATCTTCTGCAGCAGGTAAGCTGAGCCTTCCGATCTCTTCTTTGCTTTCACTCATGTTGCGCAAGCAAATGCTCCCAACGGGTCGACGCGTAAACAGACACCTCCTTCTTCGGCATTTGACGCGATGGGTATCGATAGTCCTACACCTGCGCTGCGTAATCTCGCTCCACCCGTCGCGCCGCCTAGTGGTGAGAGGGTTTGTCCTCATTGTACATTTGTCAATGAGAGTGGGAGCGGTGATTGTGAGATCTGTGGTTTACCGCTGGACGGTTGAGCATGAGGGCAAGATTTACAGTGCATAGCGAGACACTTATCTCATGCATCGATCGTTCACAGTTTCGCACTCTTTCTGAGACCTCGCGAGCACTGGCACATCCAGGTTGATAGCTAAGAGTTCGCTCAAAATGATAACATGCTGATAAGACGTCAAGGAGAGGGTATGAATGTGCATGATATATAACCCCTCCACTAATATTTATCCCGGCGCAGTTTCCCCGATAACAGCCCGCTCAGCTTCACTCTCCACCACGAGCACCCTCTTGAGCACCGTCAAGACAGCTCGACAAGCTCTCGTCCACTGTTCCTCCCCAGTCCCTTCTGCATCCCTTTTCCCATCCTCAGGTTTAGGGGTGGACGATCCAAGACCCATGATTGACATACTCGGGAGTTGTATCGCCGAGATACCGGGCAATCGTATCGAGTAGTTTGAGATCTTATCTTTGTGTATCCTATGCTCCGGATTAACCATACGGAGGCATGCTCCGGGCACATGGGGGACTGTATGCAGAATGGTAAACACTCACTCGACATTCCCCACTCCCCATCCTCGATCTGTACGGCGACCATGCTCGACGAGTTGACGGAGGAGGTCGAGGAGAGCTACGAGGGCAGTGTTGAAGCGCCGATTGATGAGGAGTCGGGCGGGTGATAGGTCGGATGAAGCGTACCTTAATGGGACATCACGAGGGTCAGCGAAGGAATCATAATGACCAGAGATAGGCAGAGGAACGTCCAGCTCGTAGACCCCTTTTCCTGGAGGAATCTCTTCGATCCTTGAGTATGAACCCAGGGGGATAATCTTATATCTATGCTCTCCGTCAGCTACTGGGATCCATTGGTGTAGCAGCCTGAAGGAGCTAAGGAAGGACCCGCGACTGACCCCTCGAACGTACATCCCACCTTAACCCCAACTCGATCAATACAAAGCGCAACCAGCCCCCAACCAGCATTAATCTCATCCCACTCTACGACAGGTCTCCCCCCCAATCTCAAACCATTGATGGTACCGACCGTTATAGAACCTTTGTCTGAAGGGTGTAAAGGGACATGACCGATTTGGAAAGCGTCGTTGTAGACGTTTGCTGATTCTAGGTGGGAGAGGAGGGATTGCGAGAGGAGAAGGTGAGTTTCAGCGGTTTGTAGGGTTTGTATGAGGTGGGTCTGGGTGGAATGTAGGCGGGCGTGGGAGAGGAGAAATCTGAGCACGATCAGCGAATGCAGTGGGACAAGCTGATGATCCGGGAGATAAGGGGGAAAAAGAGTACGGGATGAGAGGAGTTCGGCCAAGAGGAAGGACAGACGGTTTGAGGTGAGGAACACTCACTCTCCCTCTTCCCGTTCAACCTCTTCCTCCTCCCGCTTGACCCTCTCCTCCTCCGCTCGGACCCCATCCAACTCCCTCTCCTTCTCCTCAAGAACCTTCCTCAACCTCTCCTCCTCACTCTCCAATTCTTTCTTCCGTCTCACGAAACTCTCCCACTCATCTTGCGTCCCCTCGATATCACTCTCCCCTAAACCCTCTTCTTCCTTCCCAGAAGATTTCTTCCGTCCACCAGTCAAGTCCTCTCGATTACGAAGTATATCCCTCTCAAAAGCTATATAAGCATCTCTCTCCCGACTCAACTCCTCGAGCTGTTTCTGAAGCCCGGATTGGAGGAGGGTGGTACATTCCGTACATAGCGGATGATCGATCGGTGTCTTACTCGACAACAAGGCGTGGAGGTTTGCAGCTAATGTATGGCGTGTTGTGGTAGAAATAGGAGTCTGCCGAGATGTGTGTGTAGTACCAGATATGGCAGGGGGAACTAAAGTGGAATCGGAGAGGAGGATGAAGGATTCTTGAGCGTCTGCCCATATTTTGGCTGATGCTCGGGAGGAAGGAGGGAGTTGAGCGAGTTTGGTGGATGGCGGGAGAGTGGACGAGGGCGATGAGGAGGGGAGAGCGGAAGTGATTAGAGAATGGGTGGAAGGGGAGATGTTTGCGATAGATAGGTCGAGGATGAGTGGCTGGTGAGGAATTTTTCGCATCAGCGCAGTGAACAAGGCAAAGGGAGGGCAGGAAACGAGAGGAAATGAGAAGGTAGAGGTATGACCTGGGAAAGCAATAAGACCAACCTGTCGACATCTCTGACAAGTCAGATTCTCATCATCCATTTTATGTCGAGACGACGTAGCCATGGCTAGCTCTCTTCCTCAAAGCTCACCGTCAAAAACATCTGATCAACTGGACAAAGTAAGCGGACATGAAGTTTCGCTTAAGTAGGGGGAATAATTCATGCAAGGTGCCCCGCTATCCTCTTCCAAAACCGTCTTTCCGCTCCAGGACCGCCGCTGTCGCCAAGCTTCTTCGCTAGCCTCGATTCATGCTTCCTTTTGGTTTCCCGACCCCCGCAAATTCGACTTGACCCGCATGACACATGTAGGCCTCGATTTCATGCTTCTTTTCGCCATGAGGTTCGGTTGAACGATCAATGAGGTCATCTGAGTGTTGAAGCCGCATTGTTACGAACGGGACATTTTGTATCATATTAGTTTCGTACCTTTTGTATCTCCTTCAACAACTTAACACCATTTTTTACCTTTCTTAGCGGTATTGAGAAGTACGGTGATCCTTTCAAGGGTGACGGAACTTTCTTCTTCATCAACCATCCGGTCAACCGTCTCGTAAGTCCTCTTGCCACTGAACGTCACCATCAACATGGGCAAGTTGACGATTCCTACTAAACAGCCGCCTCACACATCCAACCTCTTCACCACTCGCCCAGCCTACTGCTCCTCTGTAATCGTCATGCTCTTCGCCACTGTCCTCTCCCTGGTCCTCCTAACCACCTTCCCCTCAGGAGCCTTCGCCAATCTACCGAGCGGGGCGGATACGCATGTTCTCGCCATCAACGGCACTAGCACGAATTCGACGACTTCCACGAACTCCACTTCCGCCAACTCCACCTCCTCCACCTCCTCCAGCGATGTCTCATCGAGCTCGTCGCAAGCGAGCAATGCTACTTCCGCTTCCCCTTCGACGACCCAATCATCCAACTCCACCGACTCGAGCTCTACACCTCCGTACACTTCCTCGTCCAACCTCACCATGTCTGATCAGAACTACATCTACACTTCCCTCAACTTCCCTTACCCCTTGAATACTTCTCTGCCGAATTACTCGGAAAACCCCGTCTCCCAGTGGACGAATGCCCATATCAAAGCACGCGCTTACCTCGCCAATTGGACGCTCGAAGAGAAGGTCAATCTCACGACTGGAGTTGGATGGCAAATCGGTCGATGTGTGGGCAATATCCCTGCCATCCCGGCACATAACTTTTCGGGCCTATGTTTACAGGACAGTCCGCTTGGGGTGAGGTATACCGACTTTGTCAGCTCTTTCCCGGCTGGAATCAATGTTGCTTCAACGTAGGCCATCAGTCAACACATTGAGGTCCGCAGCTGATGGGGTGGAGTCAGGTTTGACAAAGATCTTATGTACGCAAGGGGTTATGCGATGGGTCAGGAATTCAAGTGGAAAGGAGTGAACGTCGCTCTTGGGCCGATGACGAATATGGGGAGGGTCGCTGCTGGAGGGCGGAACTGGGAAGGGTTCGGAGGGGACCCATACTTGAGTGGATGGGCGACGGAGATGACCATCAGAGGGATGCAGGATGCTGGTGTGCAAGCCACGTGAGTGTTCAACCAAGACCTCGGGATATTACCGATCTTGATCCTTTCCGCCGCAGTGTCAAGCACTACATCGGCAATGAGCAAGAACACAGCCGCACGACGTATACATCAAACATCGACGACCGAACCATGCGAGAGATCTACTCTCATCCCTTCCTCCGCGCTGTTGCTGTCAATGTGGCCGCCGTCATGTGCTCGTACAACCTGGTCAACGGTACATGGGCATGTCAGAACGCCGAGACGCTCAACGGCATCCTAAAGACCGACTTCGGATTCCAGGGATACGTCATATCTGACTGGTCGGCGACGGAATCAGGCGTCTTTTCGGTGAACTCTGGGTTAGACATGACGATGCCCGGAGATATTACGCTTGGTAGTCTGAACAGCTACTTCGGCAGCAACCTCACCACGGCGGTGAACAACGGGAGTGTGGCCATGGAGAGAATCGATGATATGGCGGAGAGGATCATGGCGTCATACTTTTTGCTTGGACAGGATCAGAGCTATCCTGCAGTCAACTTCGACTCATGGCACCCATTGTCGGAAGTGAACAACTCGCATGTCGACGTACAGGATGATCACTATCAGTGAGCTACGTCCGCTGCTTGTGCCGACTGCTGACGCAATCTACAAGGGTCATACAGCATATTGGTGCTGCCTCGACCGTGCTCTTGAAGAATATCAACGGTACCCTCCCCCTCCGCAAGCCTCGTAACATCGCCCTCATCGGCTCAGATCTGGGTCCTTCTCATGAGGGACCGAATGGCTACACGGACCGCGGTGGCGACGATGGTACCCTTGCTATGGGTTGGGGATCGGGTACTGACAATTTCCCATATCTCGTTGACTTGCTTCAAGCGATCCATCTACCCGCTCGACACGATCATACTTCCCTTAGCTGGTGGTTCAACGATTTCGATACAGCGGGGGCTGCAGAAACTGCGACCGGAATTGAAGTGGCGATCGTGGGGATTAACTCGGACTCTGGCGAGGATTACATCGTTGTCGATGGGAATGAGGGCGATCGGAATAACATCACTGCTTGGCTTGCCGGAGACGACCTTGTCCTGGCAGTCGCAGCAGTCAATAACAACACTATCGTCGTGGTACACTCAGTCGGTCCGCTAATCATAGAGTCATGGATCGATCATCCGAACGTTACAGCTGTACTATGGGCAGGGATACCCGGACAAGAGTCCGGTAACTCACTCGTCGACGTGCTTTACGGCGCATACAACCCTTCCGGTCGATTGCCTTACACCATCGCAAAGAGTAGTACCGATTACTCTGCCGAAGTGGTTTACGTCGACGCTCAGACAGCGAATTCACTTCAGATCAACTATACCGAGGGATTGAACATCGACTACCGGCACTTTTTGAGCGCGAATATCACCCCAAGATACGAGTTTGGATATGGTCTGAGCTATACGAACTTCAATTTCACAAACCTCCAAATCTGGGATGTCAATTACAACAAGACCAAGCGATCGGATCGGGACTTTGAGGAGAATGGAAACCGGACTGTCGGAGCGTTCCTCCTACATTCCCTACAGATGCCACGATGGACTGTCACTGCCGATATACAAAATGTCGGATCAGTAGATGGTTGCGAGATCCCTCAACTCTACCTATCTTATCCACCTTCCGCTGGTGAGCCACCTCGAGTCCTGCGAGATTTCGTAAGGATCAACCTGGAACCATGGCAGGCGGAGAAGGTGTATTTCAACCTTTCGAAGTATGACGTATCGATCTGGGATGTTAAACAGCAGACTTGGACGATACCTGAGGGGGAGTTTGGGGTGGTGGTTGCGAAGAGCTCGATGGATGTCGGGTTGACGGGGAGATTTTGTCCGAGCGGGAAGTGTTGAAGCGGGGTGTTTAGGACATTGGTGAGATTTACGAGAAGTATCATGGACATTGCATAAAGTGTAGATTGATCGTGTCATCAAGTATAATGCATATGCACACGACTTCACGGACAGAGAGGGGGCGGTAAGAGCAGGAGGG
>JAABUH010001132.1_pt1 | contig 32010 bp, 43 predicted proteins | sample 5559121 | NCBI WGS metagenome assembly JAABUH01 (sample SAMN10711871, study PRJNA513364) | rock metagenome | isolation source: Antarctica rocks | place: Antarctica: Victoria Land, Battleship Promontory nord | collected 2015-12-28
AGGGAGGAGGGGCAGATAAGGGGGGACGAAGGGAGGAATGGCAAGGGAGAGGACGTGAAAGATCGGAATGGGAAGAATCGCGATGACCGGTGACCGTGTGGGGAGGGAGAACTCGACTCACTCTCTGCCTCCCGCCGTTGGCGCTGTCCCATTTGTCCATCCGTACGCGCCATTCAAGCACCCTCCACACGACTCTATGTCACCTCGTCAGCGAGATCTCGAGGGCCTCCAAAGACTGGGAAACTCACCGACTTAACAAGAGGTATCGATGCACTGCGGAAACGGGTTTCAGCGTCCGTCCTGAGTCTGCTGAAGAGGGAGAGGCTCACCTCGTATCCTGCTTGTTCTGTGCTGATCACACAGGGTGTCAAGCCGGATGGACATTGTGGTGAAGCCAAGACCTCTTGCTCCGCGGACGTTCGTCTCTCTCCTTGTCTTCGCTTCGCATAAGCAGACGCGGCGGCCCCAGCGGTGTGCATGTATTCCTGCAAAATGATCCATCAGGGGAGAAGACGAGGGAGGAAAGGATGTTGACGTACAAAGACAGCGTTGGGGCCGCAATGACGACCGTCTCCTTAAGGGCTGGTTACCAGAAGTGACGATGAGATTTTTCGAGGGCGGTCATGACGTCGCCTGCGGTAGTGGCGGCCATTACTGCCCCGTCATAGGAACTGACGCAGGTCAAAGTGGTGAACGTGGTGTGAGTGAGCTAGTCTGGCGATCAGCTTCTATACACGTAGAATCACAGCCAGCACACATCCATGAGTCGTAATTCGCAGTGCCGCAAGCCCTCGAGTTGGCGGTGACTGTGACGGATGAGTCGGGTTCTCATAGGTGTTGATAAGGCCAACTTACCCATGTCGTTTGGTAGAGCATAGGTGTTTGAGCATCTGCACAATTTTCTTGAAGCCAAAGAGGACGAATACTTGTATGCGGCGCTGGCGTAACATGTAGTCTGGATCGTACATCATCAGCTGATTGATTTACGCCCACACGCCAAAGTAGTACTCACCGCGCAGGTTGAGGGACTGGTCGCTCCCGAAACGAGTGTACCTTTGGCCGCGTAGGTCGCGCTCACGCACACGTAGGATACCGGGCTGCCGGGAGCGACTGCGAGTGTTGAGGGTACAGTGAGTAGAGCGCAGATGAATAGAATGAAGAATCGAGGGGGAGTCATGTCGACGGGGGTCGATACCTGTGTCGCTGGTTTCTTTCGAACCAGTGGTGGTATCGTCTGATCAATGGCGAAGTTTGGGATATCTCGATGCGAAGCTTGTGATATGTCAAGAACGAATCATCTAGCAACATCGTATGATGTCAATGGAGAGCATAGAGTTCAAATTGCTGTACATCTCCCCTTACGCCAAGAAGCTGGGGAGGTTCTTGCGCCAATCTCTTCTCGTCTGTTCTCGTCTCAGACGCATCTCGCTGGCGTCGAGATCTCATCCAATTCAGATCCTCCAGACCCATCTCGTGACTGGCAATGTCTCACTCGTCTTCCGAAAAGCAAAAAATGCGTTCCGGAATTTAACCTGAGCAGAGTTTGGTACAACCCATGACGAGGTTTTAGCCACCCAAAGATCCGGAACGGAGATTTTAAGGCACTTTGGACGATCAGGGGTCGCAGATCTGAGATCCGCCACGCAGATCTCAAACTTTATCCACGTTCCGGAACCGGTGTACCTTTTGTCGCTTTTCCTATTGTCTTTGTGCGGAACGGTAACCGACATGAGGCTTATACGTTTTGATACCCCGAGGAGTTTTGAGATCCTGCAATTTACACTCGGAGAGCTTCTCGTACTTGCGAAATAGGGTAGCACGGTTCTTGGGAGACGGAAATCCTTGGCCAAGGGCGCATGGCGGGTCCGAATGAGTGGTCGTCAAAATCTGGCGTTAGGACTTGAAAGCAGTCGAGGAAAGAAGGAAAGAAGCAGAAGAGCACGAGAGAGGTCGCAAAGGAATGATACTGAACAAAGTTTTGGGGGCAAAGTGGGAAGCAGATGCGTCATGATCGGACCATAATCTTCCTCCTACGCTGAGTGACGTCGACAGAATGAATCGACGGCAAGAGCTCGCGTTGATAGTAAGTTCAGTGACGATCTAGTCAGTACTGAGACGGCATATTCATTGACTCGTCCCCTCCTGCCAGAATCTTGTTTGACATTTCCAAGCGCAGTACTGTAGAGACATCGCACATCAATCACGAGGTCAATGTTTATCCGCTCCATAAATGGTATGGATGGTAAACTAGTCTCTCTGTACAAAGCACTTCTTAAAGTGTATCGTGTATGACACCTGCCCTGGTCAGTCAGCCCTTGGATACCTATAAGGGACTCCAGCCGTATCTCTCGCCATCTGTCTTGTCAACGTGGCCACCTTGATACGAAGCGCTGGGTGGTCGAAGGTTGTCTGAACTCTCATGCCCATATCCACCTCTCGTTGACGCGGCATAGGGAGATTTGTCACACTTGGTATAGGGTGGCGGTGCCATCCGACTGAGACCGAAGGGCGCAGAGGCATGGCTTCTGTCAGGCGTTTTGGACACATCGCTGCGAACGCGCTCTGTACTGCGGACTGCATAGTCAAAGAGTGGTTGAGCTTCCACATCAGGTTGCCTCGTACGACACGAGGTAGAAGATGTCAGTCTCCCCCTGATTGTGCTGAAGAAGGAAGGGTAGCGCTCCTTGACAATGAGAGCGCCAAGGCCAGCAACAAGGGCGCTGCCGACCACGCCACCGAGAATGGAAAAGGTAATGCACTTCATTGCGTGCGACGGGATCGAACAGAATGAACCGTTTGCGATTGAGCTAATAGTGTTTTCTCCACCTCCACTCATGTTAGATGGTAGCCTGTTGTGCGAGCGAGAAAGGCAAAAGGCTGATGTGAATTGAAGACGGGTGATTTGGATCGGTAAAGAAGGAAGAGAGAAGGATCCTCAATTTTGCGCTGATTCTCATACCCGTTGCAGCGGAGAGAGGACTTCGGCTTCGGTTTCAAAAATAGGGATACAGAGGAGGAAGTAAACTCGGTCATAGGAAGATTACTGCAAAGTGTTCCGGACGAAGAAAGGAAGAAATGATGTGCATGGTATCATTACGAGCGTCACCAGTCAGCCTGCTCTCGAACCCCTTGTGCTCATCCCTTGCCTGCTCCCGATGCTCCGCCCTTGTGGATTATGAGTGGTTGAAGGGTATGTGACCCCTCCGTCCCAAATCCACCCGTTGTTGGGTTGCCGTGAGCAGAGTTGATAAGTTTGTTGTCGTCGGAGGGTCCCGTCAGACCAAAAAGAGCAGAAAGACGGCTCGGGTCAGGGCGTATGGAACACGTCTGTATGGTCCGTGTGGGGCTCACCATTGCCCTCGCTGTGACTTGCAAAATCAGAAAGTGGATAAGCTTCTACACCATTGTGCCATGCCCAGTTTGACTGACAGACATTGGTCTCCGGCTGCTCTCGCCGTGACAAGATCGATCACACGCTCTGACACCGAGGAAAGTGCCGTTGACAGCGGCAACTGCACCGAGGCTACCCAACATACAGGCGACAAAACAGTCAATTGTCTTGCCTGTTGGCGAACGGATGCCACCTCTTGAACCTACGGTAAAGGCAGGCCTTCCTCCATTCATATCGAAGATTCGCCTGATATGGGGGTGCAAAAGCAAAGGGGATGATGTGAAGAGCGAATGTGTGATTCAGATTCGGTAAAGATGGAAGGTGAGAAGGATCAGCAAGTCTGTATTGTTTCTCATATCCGTCAACGGGACAAGGTACGATGCGTCAGGGCTGCTTGCATGCGGCTTTGCGCTGTTTGACACGGTCCTGACTGTCCACCGTGATTCCCAAGAGAGGAAGAGTGTACGGATGTGAGACACCAGACACCTGATCCCTGCCTCCGGGCCACAGTGAGGTGACGGACTTTGACCTCCTACTCCTCCAGGACTCTGGAGTGGGAAAGTCTACGACAGCCCAGGCGATGAAGCAGATGAAGGTGAGGGCGCCAACACTACCGAAGAAGATCGTCACAGCAGTATCCACAGTATTGGCTGCGCCGGGGCCCATGTTGAGTCTATGTAATGTGATATGCGAGGTATAGATATGAATTAGTGGGAAAGTGGAGGAGATCGGTAGGTTGGTGCTGGTTCTTATAGTATGACCGCGGTGAAGAAGAGAAGCGTCAAGTTACTAAGCTTGGGAACATTCGAGGATGGATAGAGCCAGAGTGTTCCGAGTGAAGCAAAGACAACTCGGCGCAGACTCGATTAACTCCTCTTCATGCGATTGGGCCAGCTTATCGAATCTGTGAGAAGTCCATTGAGGACGCTCGATGTCAGTATCGGTCGGGAGCGGCGCTTGTTATCAGAACATGATACTTACGGACTTGAGATTGTCAGTACTTGACTGACCGGGCTAGTGAGACCTATTTATCCAGCTCCGGTCAGCAGACTACAGCTGGAGGTAACTTTGGTAAAGAAGCAATCTATGGTCAAATTCCTTCCCTCTGCCTTCCCAAAGCGGAACTCGCTTCGGGATCCCAGATCTGTCAGGCACGCAATCTGTCCTACATGCTGGGTCGTATCGTCATAAAGGTCAATGCAGTGTCCGTTCGACCCTCCTCCCCCAAACCCACAAAGTTTGCCGTCCGCGTTCTCTGAGAACCGCCTGCACTCGACATCATCGCCGGAGGATATTCCAAGCCGAAAAGAGCGTGACCACGAGACTCAAGAGCACCGCCAACCCCGCCGGGTCGCTCAACCCAGTCATCGCCCTCGAACAAGTCGTACAAACCCATCCACCTATTTCGCCCATCACCCATCAATCATCCACCACCAGAGCACCCATTTCCCAATCAGATAACGGGACTCACCAGAAAGAGGCGTATAGCCCGCCGGGCGATAAATCGCAAACTGCGTCCCAGAATACGGACTCATATACCCACCCTTCACCGTAGCCTGTGGTCCCCGCTCATCCCACATCTTGAGGATATACGTGGCCTCCGCGAAGGGTGTCTGGCCTGGGATCTGCTCCCATTGCCAGGGGTTCCAGGTGACGGCGGAGGCGTTTGCGGGGATGGTATTGGAAGGGGAGGAGGCGGGGCCGACGGGGTAGGTGTTGCCGTTCGCGGGGCAGGAAGCGATGATGGTTAGGTGAGTAGGGGTGACGCTGGGGGTGAGGCGTTAGCTGAGCCGTGGGGAGGAGAAGGGAGGCGGGGGGCGGCAGTGCAGGGGAAGTGTGTCAATGGAACAAGTCCCCGGCAAGAGGAAACAGCTGGTGGAAGAGCAGCAAGGAAACGAAGTCTGAATACCGAGGCGCGAGGAAGAAGACGGCAGTGATTCCAAAGCAGTCGATCGGGATTGAGAAGACCACCCACTACAGACTCGTCAAGTTCCACCCAAAAGTGATGAACTCGCCGCTAGCGATCTTGTAGTAGCTCGCGCTGGCGGTAAAAGGTGGTTGGATGATCGTGACGCCTCCTGCGGCGGCTGTGACGGGGATTGAGATGGATGAGGTTGAAATCGACGTGGCGTTGGTGGACGATGATGATGATGAGTTGGACCGGGACGCGGAGACGGAGGCGGAGGCTGAGGAGGACATGCCAAGTGTAATGCAGCGAAGAAGAATGTGACGCCAGATGTGACGAGTGCAGCCGCCCGCCGGAAGAAAAGATCTGTGACTAGGTTGATGAGTGAACGACTATTGTGAAGGGGATCAAATTTGTCGAAACGGGTCGCCGTGACTAGGATTCTTAGGCTAGTCACGCGTGGCAAGTGGTCCGAGGTCCTTTGCACGAGCGTAGTCTTTTCTGATCGATTGAATCTTTCTGACGCTCCGGAGACAGACGACACCGTGTTGAATAGACGCCATGCATGTATGCGATCCCATCAGCATCCCAGAAAATCAAGTCCAGGGTGGACGTGACCCCTGAATTTCCGAAACCTTCTGTGAAACGTGGGATGGACCTTGATACCTCGACTCACGAAAGCGCACGTCATGGTGGGGTTGACCAGGCTCTTTCCCTCGACTGGCATGGGGATGGAACATACTTAATGCATTTGTTCTGCCCAGCCCACAACCTCCCCGCCCACCCCGTGCCCACCTACTTGTGATGCTTATCCTTATGGGCCTCTGCACTCTGTTTCTTCGCCTCATCCTTCTTCCTCAATTCCTCCTCCTCATCATGCATCAACTCTTTATCCTTCTTGGCCCCTTTACTAGGTTCATTCCCGTGACTCTTTGCGATAGCGGTCGGGTCCGCAAGAGCGTTCTCGACCTCCTCGTTCTTCTCGATCTTCTCGACTCGTTCCGCGTCGGCGATCTTGTTCTTCCAGGACTGCTCGTCTTTCGAGTCGATCGGGTTGTGGGAGTGCTCGGTGCCCATACCGAACTTCTCGCCGGTCTTGGGGTTCCCTAAGGACGTGTAGCATGGTCGCCACAGAAGGATTCGAGCAGAGTTCCGGCGAAAATAGGTGAGCGAAGAGAGTGAGTCGCGGAGAACGATAGCAATGGGCACAAAGGGAAAGCGGAAGTTGGGTCAGCTGAATGATGAGATCTGTGGACAAAACACTCACCGGCATTCCCAGCCGCCGGGTTGATCGTTCCTTGGTTGTGCTCGGCCATTTTGGGCGGGAGTGTGTGTGGTGAAGAGCTGAGGCGGATGGAGTCAATCGAAGGAGACAGTGAGCGATCCAGTCAGCTCGGAACGGGGGGTACACGGCAAGACAATGCTGTGTCTTTCAGGATGACATGAGCTCACCGGAGGTGCGATTCGAAACGGTAGTTGGATAGAGAGAAAGAAGTCTCAATGAGGTCACGCAGCGGAACAGACTGAATGTATAAACCTCAAGACTCGTTTCCGATCCGAGGTTGAGCTTTATCACGTGACGTCGTTCTTTCGAGATTGCGGTCGCCAAGATTGATCTCGTCTAGTTGGTCAGATTAAGGGCTGTCGCTTTGATCGCGATCACCAATCCTGGTGAATGCCAGTCTGATTCCGATCTCCGCCTAAGGATCTCACTGCGCTTGACTGTGATAGCGGCTGCAGAGTTTCGACATGGTGCGCATATCTCTATTTTACCATCTGACCATGCCCTTCGCCCGTTGACTCCCTCACAGTCCGCCCCGCAGAGGCTCCTTGAGCTGATCGGTCTCGCATTGAGAGCGGGGGGCAAAGCAACAGCTGCTGCGGCTCGACAGGGTCGAAAAAGTACGTCCTTCGCGCTGTAACGCCGAAAGGAATGAAGCGCATCTCACTGGTACTGCTCTTTCTCAGACTTTCAATACAAACCCGAGCTCGAGAACGCGCCCTCAACATCCCGAGCTGGAAGCAGTCAATCCGGTACCCGAATAACGAGTCAACTAGCGATGAATTTAGACGAGGCGCATCTGATACTGAACGTGAAGAAGGACGAACCGTTGGAGGCTATACAACGGGTACGTCGCTCTCCCTCGCTCCAGCTCGACCCGCATCGGGTTCTGCTACTGATAGCCCGGGAGCTGATGCATTTCCAATCCTAGCATTACGAACAGATCTTCTCGGCCAACGGACCCCCTCCCGAACCCGTCCAAACCCCAGCAGGCGTGAAGAGACCGCCCAAGCCGATCTACTCGCATTACCTCCAATCGAAAGTCTACAGAGCATTAGAACGGATAAAAGCAGAGCGAGGGGAGGAGGGAAATGGGACCGGTGGGGGAGAAACATCGCCAGTGACGGCGGCGGGAGAGTCGGCACCGGTTTCGGGGGCGGCGCCACCGGGATCTTAGCGGTTTTGGGTTTATGTAGTGCATCACTTCTCCCGCTGCCCGCTGGGTCTGACAGGATGGGGCACCGGGAAGACAGGGAGAGAGCCGGGAAAAGCAGGATCATGTCTCTAGAAGAAACTTTGCGACGCCGCCGGTTCCGGATCAGCGATAGACGCGAGACATCAATAATGTTCGATTGCACTCTCTATAATTTCATTTTCCATCCGGTCCTCCATCATGGCTTCCACATCTTCTACCTCTCAGCGATACTCGGGTTACGAGGATCTCGATCTGAACGACGATGAGTCCCGTCGCTCGTCTCACGATCCATGGCGGAACACCAATAGCTCTTCACCAATCAACAGCATTTCCACCTCTTCCACATCCCGCTCCTTCGTTCAATCCTCCTCCACTCCAGGTGCCAGCTCCTCCCGACCTTTTAGAATATCGACACCCTCGACGTCTATTGGTACGAAGAGCGTGGAAGACGTGACGATCGTCCTGGGAGTTGTAGTGGTAGACTTCGATCACCTAGTAGGTCTTGCTCCGTCCGCTCAATGGACTAGACAGAGGTTCCCGGCTACTTGACTGGAAGTCTGACCCTTGATCATAGATCGGTCCGACAGTCGAATTTGCCTATCCCCCTTCTCTGAGCGCTGCGATCCACGACGACCAGTCTCTGTCTCGGCTTCTACCGTTTCTCGCTCTGCCTGACGGGGCACATCTGGTCAGTCTACCCCGCCATCACGAGCTATGTCGAGCTGTCCCGTCGTCGACGCTATGACTGACACGATTTTACAGAGCGAAGAAGACTACTCGTATTTCGTACACTGAGCACAACACAGACGGACGGCAGGCGGAGCTGATGACGAGGGTAGCACTGCACGTATGAGCCTTCTGGAGACGGCGCAGATACGAATGTCCCATTGAATCAGACACTATTCGGCATATCGTACGTATCACGCATTCTCTCTCTTGAGCTATCAAGCTGAGAGTGACGCTTAGATGCAATCGCCAACTCGCTTCCGTCGACCTCCTTCGCAGACCAAGCGACGTCACGCGAAGTACTGTACAGAAGGCCGTCGTGGTCATAGCTTCTCAACCTGTGTTTGGGCCTGTACGGTTCGGTCTTTGATCTGGTGAATGATGAGAGTACTGATGGAGTTGGCAGAGATCGATTAGGAGTTGTCACTCGCGCATACTTCGCTCAACGGTAAGCTGGTGACTTCGTGGTGGGAGGAGGACTGACGGGAACGTAGGGATTTTACGCAGACGGACATCTTGGAGGACTTCTATAGTAGCTTGGAGGGCAGCTTGGAAGGGAAGAGCGGGGAGGCGTCGATACACATGGGCGAGTCGAGGAAACTGCTATCTGACCTGGACCTTTGGAGTTGGTTACCCGAGCTAATTCTACGCAGGGACAAGTCTGCGGGAATTGATCCACAAGTTCCGGCATCGGACATTGGTGCTGCTTAAGATGCTCATGCTGCAGAAGCGGGTAAGTCGTGCTCGTATTGAGTTGCTTGTGGTTCTAATATGCTCAGGTTTTACTGTTCGGATATCCCGTAGAGATGCTCTGCACATACCAGTATTCCCTGGTATCCCTCATGCCCGGTCGGTTGAGCCGATTTCGTGTGAAAGTCGTATTTGACGAAGATCAGGCTTGTTGATGAGCTTGCGTGACTCGGGATCGCCTGAGCTGGATACTCGTGCTACACGAGCTCGTCCCACTTCATTACGATCAAGTGATCGATCGAGCTTGCTTCGATATATGGGCTTGCGTCAGTCGATAGACTATGACATATCTGAATGATGCTGATAGAATCCTTCAGCCTTACATCTCTTCGGCAAAGAAGCCTTCTTCCAACCCTACCTTCCCCTTCAACAGATGGACTTGCTAGCATCCCGATCTTGGCTTGCGGGGACGACTAATCAGATCGTCACACAGCAAAAGGAATGCGCTTACGACCTTCTCGTGAACGTAAGTCCCGCTCTGTGCGGATACTGACCTCAGAGCTGACTGGCTTCGCGCAGATCGAGAGCGAGACATTCGAATTTCCAGATCCAAAGGTCGAGCGGCTAGTGTCGCTTACTCCGGCGGATCGGAAGTGGATGGATGACGTAGTACAGACCATCGAGGAGAGCTGGACATCAGTACGTTCGAATTCCGGGCATGAGCACTGCGCATTCTTGCAGCACTGTACAATTTCGCTGATAATCTAGTAGCCGGAGGGGGAGAGAGCACAGTCTGTCTAGTAGACCTGACGGAGTGGATGTCGTTGACCGATATAGGTTTCGAGGTAGCGACGACGATCTCCGTTCGCGGTTTGAGGAGTATATCTGCGCAGCACTTTCTTCCCTTAAATACGCCGACTTCCTTTCGAAGGGTCAAGCGCAGGATATCTCGATCCTCGGCGTAGGTAAGGCTGTTCTCCGCATCCGGTGGGGGAAGTGTACTGAGAGGTATCAGCGGGTGACACGAATATCTTGCAACCATTCTCCGAGCATTGGCTGGCGGCTTTCAAGACCACTCCAGCGTATGAGACATGGAACAATTGCACGGACCCGGTGCTGTTCGATATCTGCGAACCTAGGTTGGTCCCTTGTTTACCGAGAGGCAGAGCTGACGATACCAGACATCCGTGTGATGGCAAAACTACGGTTGTCTCTGACCTTGGCTTGCGGCTAGCAGGTGGGCTCAAACTGCTGAACTCGGAGAGACTCGGCTGACTTTATGCCAGAGGGCATACACGACCTCCGCATCGATCAGCAGCTCGGTCCGACGCGTGAGGCCCTATCCTCTGCGCTGGCAGCAGGCTCGTCATCGATCTTCAAAGTGTTTGACGGTGTGAGGAACGAGGTGTCCACTCGATTACGAGAGCGAGATGATTCCGAAAAATCCCGACGATCACAAGCTTCACCTGATCTGACTCCCACTCCAGTCCCCGGCCCCGCTCAACCAGTTCAGATGGCCGACATCCGCACCACAATTGGCGGGATTGGGACGGGTATAGGCAGTTTCTTTGGTTCACGAGTGGCGAGTTTCCGCGGGAAGCCGGAAGTCCCGAAGACGGGGTTGAGACCGATGAGCTTGAGCCCGTCGGCTTCAGCGGCGACGCTGAAGCGGCAGAGCGGGTAGGGATGTATCTGAATAAAATTCGGTACCGTCGTGGGACATGATCCTGAGCATTGAAACGTGAGGGTCGACAGGCCCTACATGTTCACATCAAATGTAATCTATGCCAACGGGGCAATCAGATCGATCCGTTTTCTTCGTCTTTCAGACAGATGCTGGAGGCTTTGCAAGGAGAATGCTTCGGAGCCGTTTAACGCAATCTGCTGATATAGTCACGCCCAACTCGAGGTGAAGTGATTACACCGTAGAACGAATCCTTGGGGAGTCAATGGTAGTCTTAGATAAAGTCCGCTTGACACAACGACTCAGGACTGGCGCAAGCTCAAGCGGAATGGAAGAAGCAGCCGTGAAATGGATGTCCAGCGAAGTTTTCAATCCTAAAGTCTCTTTTGAGAAGCTGAGGGATTGGGTCAATCGACGGAGAAACTACTCAAACCAAATTTTTCGTACACCGTGTGAAGATTCGCCCTAAATGTAACGTTGTTGGATGACGAGGCGCTACCGCACAGCGCATAGTACCTGGTCAGTCTGGGATCTGGCCAGTGTTGAAGCGCTCTTTGCCCTCAATCTATTTTCGCAGCCGTATACTTGCACTTCTGTCGTATCCGGTATCCTGTGAAGCAGAGGGCCCATCAGCCCACGCGTTGTCGATCGAGCCGGACTCACCGTAGATGTAGAATAGATAGGGCACGGGACACATTGCGAGGCCCAGGAACCTCAGAATACTGTTTGGATGGGAAGGGAGCGCAATGAGTAAGCACATCTCAGACCTCGGCGGAAAGGGAAAGGGAAAAGAAGCGCTCACCTCGTCGCCCACTCGTCGCCCAAGGTGCGGTACATTTGGGGGAAAGCGAGTATGATGAGTCTGGCAGAGATGTGCCGGACCAGAGTCGTCGCCGCGAACTGGTGGGGTATCGTTATCAGTCCCGCAGACTGTGTCACCTTCTCCCAACTCACAGCGGAAAAGACTAAGATCTATAGCAGTCGGTCAGGTAAGGTAGGGACCTTGATAGATCGAACAGGGTCCCATGCCGAAGAAGATTCCGCTGCGACGAGATGTGTGCTCAGCGTACAGCTTCGTTGGTTTCGTCCAGTGGGCTCGGCTGGACTCAGCGGCTCAAGGTCAGCCGTATACTGTATTTAGGATCCGAGGTCCTTCTAGCCAGAACAGAGCTGCCGGAAGCAGCAGGCAACCCCCAAAGACTTTGACGCGATCAATGATTTACTTTACTTTGGGAAGGAGAGAGAAAGACGCTTACGGGGAATAAGCCTCTCCTCTGGTTGGACTTCACCACCCTGTTGCCCATTTACACGGGCCAAGTTTAGAAGCCGTCTGTAACGATAGTAGAATGGAGTGCCGAGGATGGGACGTAAGACAAAGCCGACCATGATGGGGATGAATGTCAACCCGATTTGCGCAGAGGTGAGTTTGCTCGGACCGAAGATTATGGGCTAGGCGGAGGAGGACCGGAAGAGGACGACGTAGACGACTGTTTTGAGATCTCCTTCATTTACCTTGGGATCACGGTGGTGACGGTACTCACTTGTCAGGTATAGCGTGAAGAGCTGGATGATCGGCTCGGCGGCAAGGAGAATGAAGGGTCGCTTGAGTCCTACTTTGAGTGCCTGCTTGACAATCCTCTCCTCCAATTCGGCCTTATACACGATGCCGGGTTTCTTGACGTCGGCACTCTGACCCTTGTTCCGCCTAAGCCTGATTGCCTTGTACCACAAGGTGGCATCCGCGTTGGTTTCTCTTATCCCAGGCACGAAAGCCGAAGCGCTCCACATCGCCGCGGTCCAAAAACAGCCTCGCCAGCCAAACTGTCTGGGCTGAGCAATGAAGCCACCCATGACCGGACCGAAGATCGTCCCAAGAAAGCTGGTGGATGCGAAGATCGGCAAAGTCCACTTTCGAGGCAGAGAGTGCACAAGCGATCTCGAAGAGCGTAGAGATCAAGATGGAGAAGATGTACACGGGGAGACGGCCGAAGACTGGGGCTACCTCGTCAGCCGGGTATGTGAGTATCTCAGTTTGTGATGGGGAGACATGACATACGCTCCGTCATCGGACAGAAGGCATCGCTCCAGCGCCTGTACCAATAAGAACCGCCCCGGTCGTGTTGATAGCAGCGAGCTCGCCGCGACCAAACACCTGCCTGATCCCTTCCTCTGCTGCGCTGCTGACTGACGAGGCGTAAGTTAGCGCCAACGTCAGCCAGATCAGCTCGAACATGGTCCATGACTTGAAGGCAAATGTCCAGTTTTGAGTGGACTGTTTGGGTCATGAGTTGATCAAAGTTTACGAGGACGCGTCGGGGTGTCGGTGTCGGCGGAGTTTGGGGATCTGCCGGACGGTCGGAGCGCGGAGCGAAAGCGGCCGGGAGGATGGAAGCTGGGGTGAGAGACGCGGGGCACGGCGTGGTCGCAAGAATAGAGGCTAATGCGGCATTCCGCGCTAATCCTCCTGATCATCTCACTGAATTGGAGCTCGAGGAAGCGGGAGCTGCTTCGTCGTGACCGTCTGGCTCGCCTAGGTCCGCCATCGCGTCAGGTGTATTGTTCGGAGGAGCTGAGCTGCGTGACTGTGAAGAGCTCTGTGGAGTTCTCGAATTCTGAGTGTCCAAGACTGTCTCGCTCAGTAGGCCGACTGTCGGAATCAGCTTTATCACACACGTGATCGTCGATGCCTGCCCTCAAGCAAACATCCTTGCCAAGATGACTATGCAAAACAGCGTTACCCAAGATTCCAAATCTATGCATCCCAACATATCGGGGAAAGACAATGCAGCGATTCCTGAAGCTAAGCCAAAATATCCATTGGACGTATGATGAACCCCAAAAGCAAGATATGACCCAAAGACCGAAATATCCTATTGAAGATGCCGATGAGCTGCTGGGTGACATTGACAGAGACGGTTTGCTGGATGAAGACACCGCTGATGTAGTCTGACAGCTAGGTGCGGCTGAGGAGCTGCTGCATGACGTGAACATTCTGCTGGTTGAGCTAGCCGTCGATGTAGAGTGAGAGCTTGATGATGCCAATGAGCTGCTGGATGAGCCTGACGATTTGCTGGACGAGCTAGCGGTCGAAGTACGTTGAGAGCTTGATGGTACCGATGAGGAATGGGCGGTGCTGCTGCTGCTCAACGAGACGGGCTTGGAACTTGAAGTGCTCAGGCCTGTTGTCGTGAGAGGATCCCTATATCGACTGACTGCTTGATTGGGGTAAAGATGAGCTTGAAGAGACGCCTGAGGGTTTCGAACCGAAGGAGGAGCTTGTGGCTGATGCGAGAGGACGATGTGTGAGCGCGAGACAATCGGCGAGGCAGCTCAGCTCACAAACCAAAGGCTTGCTTGTTATCGAGCTGATTGACGCTGCAGACACGTGTTCTAGGTTAGCACCGAGTTGCGGGAAGCTGACTGCTACTGACAGCTTGCTCGTGTAGAGGATACGATCGAGCTCGATGCCTGGCTGGAAACAGAAGGGGAACCTGAACGAGAATCATCAGCGCTCGATCATTGAATTCAAGGCAGCGTGCACGGGTGCAACTGACGAGATAGGGAACTTGAGCCGCTGAGAGTAGTCGGTCGAACGCTGCTCATCGGGGAGACGTTGCTGGAAACGCCTGGAGGTGACTCGTGAATCAACACCGACACCAGGCGTACCTAAGGCACTCTCACTCACTCGAGGTGCTCGTGCTGGTCGCCGAGACAATGGTTGAGGTAGTGGAACTACCAATCACCGGAATTTTAGTCGCCAGACAACACGTCCTTACTACGCGACTCACTAATTCTGACGATTGCTAGCATACGTGTCATTCGGACCTTGACAAGGCGAAGGGCAAGACTGAGTGGGCAAATCCCAGCATGCTGAGTAAGCGGACCAAATGCTAGGAGATGCTGACGAATAGAGGGAAGGTAGGATTGTTCGTCGGCCGAACCTGGCTTCCGCCGTTCAGATCAATCGCCCACAACGCGTATTGGGTATGACCAGCTCGGTTGTAGTTGGCCTAGGCGCATGAGCTTGTGTCAGCGCCACACCAGATCCGCAGGCGCGAATACCACTCACGTTAACATAGATCAATTGCCGCTTTAAATCGTAAGCGGTTGAACCGGGCTCAGTCCAGAACCAAGAAGGCAACATCGAGGTGTCGGAGATTCCAGGAGAGGTGATGGTGTAGTTCAGAGTGGTGAAAGACAGGGGATTCGACGGGTCAATGCGAAGAGCCAAACACCAGATGGTTTCTCCGTCGGGCATGACAGCGAAGAGTGTATCGGCATCGTTTGAAGCGAAAAGTCTATAACCAGCGAAATTGGCAGACAAGGTACTGGTTGTTTGCCTCCATCTTTGACTTTTGGCATCGAAGAAGGCGAGCTGCCTGCAACATGTCAAGTGAGGATTCATCCCGATTAAGTTTGGAAGCTGATTGGATTGTGCCTTACGCTGAAACGACGTGGGGATCTATGATAGAGTATACGCCGGGGCTTCTGAGGCCAAGGGGAGTCAGCACGTTCATCCCAGAGGAAGCATATGGCTCGGACCCACGAGGATTCCGTTAGAGATACCGGTGAACTCATCTCACTCGTCGTCCTGTTGGGGGCGGCTAGGTACTGCTTGGTCTCCAGGTTCACGACGTAGGTGTATTGATCGTCATCCGGTCCGTAAATTATAGCCTGTCCTGATCGAGACGAGCGAACCTGGATGGCGAGGTCCGTGTAAAGGCCGATGGTAGTTAGCTTTGGGTCATGTAGACGCCGAGGGAGCCGTCGACGACGGATTGTGAGAATATCCCCGGTCTAGCCCACCTGAGTAGCCTTGGCTACCCGTGGGGTTGTACACGACCAGACCATTCGGAATGTAGGCCATCTGAACCGATGGGCCGCAATTAGCCGTATGGCGGAATGAGGACAATTACTCACGTATAGAGATTCACCGCCCATGGCTAGTCCAGCATTAGCCCCACTGTACCCATCAGCGAATGTGTCCAGGAGCTTTGCGGTATCATAGCTCACTTGTTAACGGATTCCTCTACGGTCCCTGTATCCAGCTGAATCCAAGTCGCTGCAGGCTGAGCCACAAGAGCAGATTTCGCCGTCGGTGCTGAGTGACCATCCACGTCGATCGTATACGTGATGGCATAGTCTGAGTTTTGACAAACGAAGGGATGGCCGTAAGTGGTGAAAGAGGATGTATGAGTGATAGGGAACTGGATTCTCTGGCTTGGGTAGACGGGGACGCTTTCGCCGCCTACGCTGGCGTCGCAGGAGAAATCCAAGTCGAGGTGAAGAAAGTCTGGCGGAGGAGAACATCAGCGGGGGTGTCGTGTGAAGAGAGAGCATGAATATTTACGGCCTAATAGCTCGACGCCCGTGATCACGGCCGCTCCGATCGCCAACACCCGTCAAAAGTGCGTAGCTCTCATAATTGCCTCACTAAGATCTACTTCGTTCTTCCCAATCCTGATGAACGCAATGAGTACCACGTCATCTAGCCGGCGGGTGCAAGCGTTTGCTCGACGGTCTGGGCAAAGTACACCTGGCTACAAGGACGAGGATGTGGGACGAAGCATTGGTAGTGGGAGCTTTGGAGCTGGTGCAGTACTGGATGATGAAGCTAACAGAAGTCATACTAATACTTCCGCTGGATACAGTACAACATGCCTCATCCCTTCTTTCCAGTGCAGGTAGCTTGTTCAGATCCAGTACTCGCAGGCAGGATGTATGGTGAATGATCCATCCCTGTCTCGCCACATGGCTTGGTAGAGGAGCTGTCGCAGCGGAAAGCGTGCACTGACTTACCGATGGTCAACAACATTTGGAGGTAGGCTTACGGTCTGATCGACGCATGGAGTCCGATGCTTGAGTGTCTTACTATCATGCTCATCGCTATCGTAACCATTTCCCCAAGTCCCCTTCGACTTGTACACCCTGTAGCGATACGTCTCATGGGTGAAGTCGGTGCTACCGATTGATCACAAGTGGCTTCTGAGTCCCATACCCTCCGTTAGTCATTTCAAAGCCATAGAGATGGGAACCGTTTCTGGTCCCAACACTCTCCACGTCCCGTCCAATTACCAGCCAATACATTCAACACTGGCGGCATCAGATCGCCTTCTTCGGCTGGCACCTGGACGATGGCGTTCCTTGGCGTGAGTTACCATAATGACGGTGTTGCCCATCAGCAACGTACTTGTTATGAGTAGTGCTGGTCGACTGTACATTGCTGGTAGAATGCTTGTTGGAGCGATTTTGACCCAGGGAGAGCTGGAGATGAAGACTGACGAGGGAAATGAGTTGGACAAAGAAGATATAAGCCTGTTATAATCTTCGACATGCTCCTCCATCTTTCGATGAGGGACGTCGTAGGGGCATACCAACGCAAGCTTGACAGGGGGCTCCTTTGGCCTATTGGAGGTGACACAATCTGATTCAAACGTGAGTTGGGCAAAGCATTGCACGGTCAGCCTCAGTAAGACTTCAACGGCAAACGAGGACTCCAGGAGGAGAAGGTGGACCACCCCCACTTCCGCCTCCACCTCGGTCTGCGTTTCACCAATTCCCCTTATGATCGTTTCCCGAGTGAACCAATTCAGCTGAACGACCAACATGTAAGTGAGAGCACACCACCTTTCAACGCTCTGGTGTTGATGATGCTCAGGCCGTCCACCTCGCTTGGACCCGCTAACGATACCTCACCCCCCTCGAGCGACTCTGGATCGAGCAGCTCGGCCAGCATTTCTCGCTCACCTTCCAAAGTCCGTTATCTTCCCCTGACCCAGACTTGTATTGACGCTCATCAGTCATCCTCCCCTCCATCCTCCACCTCCAAGCCTGAGTCAGACTCACCCTTAACCCGAACAGCCAAGCTCATCGCATCCGGTAAAGGTTTGTCCTCATATCATCTTGCACTCTCCGTTGATAGAGGTGTTTCGCAGTCAAGAACATCGTCATCCTCACCGGAGCCGGCATCTCCACCTCCGCCGGTATCCCCGATTTCCGCTCCGCCTCGACGGGGCTGTACCATAATTTACAGAGATTGAACCTACCCTTCCCGGAGGCGGTGTTTGAGCTTGGATACTTCCGGAAGAATCCCAAGGTCCGTCCTATACAACTCCGAGCTCGAGGGAGACTTATGGAAGGCAGCCATTCTGGATATTGGCGAAAGAGCTTTACCCGGGCAAACATTTCGTACGCTCCCACTGTCATCGCTCAAGACTGTCCAGCTAAGGAGCGCCCAGCCTACACCGACACATTACTTCTTCCGCCTCCTCGACCAGCACTCCTTGCTAAAACGGGTATTCACTCAGAACATCGACACCCTCGAAACCCTCGCCGGACTAGATGAGTCCCGCATAATCGAAGCCCACGGATCCTTCGCAACCGCCCATTGCCTGGAATGCCGGAAGGAGGCGAGTAAGGAGTATGTCCTGCGGTGGGGGGGCAGGAAGGGGGAGGTGGTGAGGTGTGACGAGTGCGATGGGCTGGTCAAGCCAGATATCGTGTTCTTCGGGGAGGGATTGCCGGATCGGTTCTTCCAGTCCCTCCAGGTAAGTGATGGGCTCATCCTTACCAAACCAAGGATAGGGCTGGAAAGCCGGTTGACATTTCGTAGGACTTGAAGCAGTGTGACCTCCTCATTGTAATTGGGACCTCTCTGCTAGTGCATCCCTTCGCAAGTCTAGTCAACTATGTACGTCCGGAAGTCCCGCGGGTCCTCATCAATCGCGAGGCAGTGGGGCCATTCGTCCGGTCCAGCCGAGATAAGAGGGATAGCTTTTGGGAAGGGGACGCGGATGAGGGTGTACGACGGCTTGCGGAAGAGTTGGGGTGGACTGAGGAGATGGAGGGGATGATCGACGAGGGGAGTGAGAAGCTGGGCAAGGAGTGGGCGGCGATGGCGGGTGGAGACGACAATTCTGGAGAGGGACGAGAGGAGGCGAAGAAGAATGTGGAGGAGAGGGCGGTGGAGGTCGAGAAGGCTGTTGCAGGGGATGGGAATGAAGATGGGCATGGAGATGGGAATCGAGATGGGAGTCGAGATGGGAATCGCGACGTGGATGATCTGGAGAAGGCGATCGCCGAACAGCTCAATCTGATTGGGAAGGACGATGATAAGGCGAAGATATGAGGGCTTGCCTGGCGGATGAGTAGAGTGCAGTAGATCTTGTCTGCTGGAGTTCTATTATTCGTGCAGGATAGTATCAGCTCCTTCCCAACCAACGCGTGGTGATATCCGGAGCCAACCCTGCATGATGCGCTGGGGTTATCCAAGTATGTCGTGATCTCATGGCAACTCCTTGACTGACCCCAAGACGTGCCCACCCCTCACAAAACCACACATTTCTTCCCCTTGACCATCCTCCCCACCCCACCTTTCCGCAAGCTCTCACGCACAGCCGCATCAAAAACCTCCGCCACACCCCACCCCTCCTTCGCCGAGCACTCCAGAAACCGTCTCGCCCCAATCTCCTTCGCCACCTTCTCCCCCTCGATCGACGTGATCGGTGTCGTCCCCTGCGCAGCCATCAGACTGATCGTCGTCGGATCTTTCCGGAGGTCGGTTTTGGTGCAGATTAGGAGGAGGGGAACGTGTTCGCAGAAATGAGCCATCTCGGGGTGCCACTAAAACCGAGCGTCAGCGAGGTCCACCTCCACCTTCTCGGGGATAGTTGGAGTCTTTCGAGCCGACGCACCTTATCTTGGACGTTCATGAGACTGGGTCGATGATTACATGCGAATACGATGAGGATGACGTCGGTATCGTTGTAACTGAGAGGTCGGAGGCGGTCGAAATCTTCTTGTCCTGCGGTGTCCCATAATGCGAGTTCGATGAGTTTGGAGGGGTCGGTAGGGGAGGGGATGAGGGTTATGAGGTTCTCGAAGACGGTGGGGACGTAGGTCTGGGCGAGGACAAGTGTAGCGAGGCCAAGCCGAGATAGGGATCAATCAAGTGCGCATGGAAGCAGACTGGTCAATCGAGAGCTGCTAGCTGAGCAGGGGAAACGGACCTCTGGAAAGCGTCGTTCGGCATAGACTGTCAGGAGGCATGTCTTTCCGCAGCCTAGTGATAGACCCTGCTCAGCAGCTATTCGAAGATTTCCGGGGCTTGACCTACCGCCATCGCCAACCACCACGAGCTTGCGTTTTATATCTGGCCGCCGTATCGGTGCACCATTCTCGTATGCCTAGGTGGTGGTATGCGATATCAGCAAATTTTACGAATTTGGGCCGAGGGAAGGCATGATCCGGCGCATATGACACTCACAGACATGGCGAGCTGGTTGGATCAGACCAAGTCTTTGCGGTCAATATGTCTGGCCAAGCTATCGAATCGTGTCCGTCAACATCAATTGATGGTGTGGACAAGACAGACGCGTCCGGTGCCGTGAATCATGACGTGGCAATACATTTTCGCTCATTTGATTTGGATTTTCTTCTACCCATCCAAGCAATAATTTTGTTGCATTCCTCTTTTGTCTCGAAAGCCATTCGCTTCTGCTGCTCATTCACACGCAGCCCATACCCGGTTCACAGTTCGACCTTGAGCACACCTACAGCCTTACTATACGGCCCGGTGACCATCAACCACCCCTCCCTCCGTGCACTCCCGCCGTTCCCACTCTTCTTCGGGTCGATCCCCACCACCAACGCCGTACTAGCGAACGTTGCCCATTCCCCAGTATCCTCCATCAACAACTTTTTGTCCCACCCTCCAGATGCGGAGGCGTTCCGACGGGCGGACCATACGCTGACGGGATCGCGAGCAGCGGGGTTCCGGATATTCGCTTGATGGTCCAGAGCGCGAGTGAGTCCGCCGGCAACATACATGGACTTGTCCCCTCCGATCCCTGGAGTCGCGTACGGGTCGGAGAAGTACGTCGGGTTGTCAATGGTGGTCTCGAGTTGGATATGTTCTCGGATAGTGAAGGCATCACCGGATCGGCGGACGATCTGAAACGCGCCGCCGCCTGCGTCCCCTAGCAGAATCTCGCCATTCGGACCAGCTCCCAATCCATTCGCCCCATGAACTCGTGGGATCGCGGTCTCAACTCGATCACCATCGACCATGATGACGCTCGTCCGTCCCATCCACGAGAGGTCAAATAAGTCCTCGAGGGACCTTCCGAGGTGACTTGTACGGAACGCGTGGTCGTTGGTCACGAGGAATGAGTCCGGTCCGAGCGAGTGTATGTCGTTCGGCGTGAAGATCAGTGGGTGTCGCACGGTTTTGATGTGTCTTGCCGTTCCCGGGGATTCAGTGGGATCGTGGAGGAAGATCTCGACGCGCGATTCGGAGATGCAGTCTGGGTGTGATGGTGAGCCGGAGGGTGGGAAGCAGGATTGAGAGGGAATGTGGTTGACGGCGTGGATCCACATCTCGTTTGGGATTGAGGGGACATAGTGGATCCCGAGACCGTGGGTGAAGTATGGTCCGTCGAAATCGGTGATAGTGAGCCGTTCACTTTTCCACGTCTGATATGAAACGCACACCCGATGAGCTAGAGCGCGCGCACATGCACAGTAGGTGAGACGAAGGGACGCTGACCTCTACATCGATCACATAGATGCCCCCATCACTCCTCTCCACCAGTTCTGGCTTATCAAAGTTACCAACCGAGGGGAACCACCCAAACCTGACCGTCTCATCCCCCTGACAAGCGGTATACACCTTGCCCAACGCCTGTATATGATGCAAGTCCTCACATTGCTTCAACCCAGGAAGCGTGAAGATCTCTCCGTCGAGCGCGAAGGACGAGGCGGATGTGGTGGGATGGCGGAAGGCGCCGAAGACGGATAGGCGGGAGTAGATGTACATGCCCGCTCGGGCGATCATGGAGGTAAGGACGAAGAGCAGGGCGGTCCGTTGGGTCTTCATCTTGATCCCGCACCGCTCAAGAAGACGGAAGAGAAGGGGAAGGGGACAGTTATGTGTGACGAGTCCGCGGAAGAGACAAGGTCATGTTCGTACGCCTGGGATGGTCCCGCAAGAACCGGCTCGCATGTAGCCGGAGATGGTCATAGAAAAGCAAGCAAGGATCAATCATGACGTGGCAGTAGACTAGGCCAGGAACGAGCTTATCACTAAACTGATTTTGCACGGTGAAGTTTGCATGCCCTTCTCGTCATTCCCCACCCACGGCTCTTGCAAGGTCAAGATGATACTTTCAAAGCCCCGTCCCTCTCATCTCCCTCATGATCAGTTTCCACACTTCTCTGAAGCCAGCTCCTCCACTTCCCGCTCCCCTCCCCTCCTCGCTCCCCGCCCATTTAGACGCTTGACCCCTAAGAAAGCCATTCCTACAGCATCCTCCTCCAACCTCTCCCCACCCTCTCGGCCGCCCTCTCGTACCGAACGCCGCTTCTCGTGTACCTTCGTCGGCTGTGGAAAAGCATACTTCAAGCCATCCCGACTAGCCGAACATGAGCTGACGCATACCGGAGATGTCTGCTCCTCCCCTGCTTCCAAGCCCTTTGGGAGTAGCTGACAAGGATGAATAGCGGCCTCACAAATGCCCGAATTGCAAGCAGACGTATCTTCGAGCTTCGCATCTGCACGCACATCTGCGAACACATTTGCCGGACGAAGCGAGGGGCTTCGAGTGTGCTAGGGAAGGGTGCGAAAAGAGGTTTTGGACGGCCACGCATCTACGACGACATGAGCGGGCTCACGATGAGGCTCGGGACTATGCTGTGAGCCGTGCATGTCTCGGCATGGTGACGGAGAAGCTGATTATCTTCATCCAGTGTCAACTTTGCTCAGAGACATTCTTGAAGTCCCACTTCCTGCGCGATCATATCACCCTCGCCCACCTTGCCTCAGGGACCAAGCCGTACCGCTGTCCATTCGAGGGGTGTACGTGGTCATTCGCACTGAAGCAGCATCTCCGAGCGCACGAGAAGACACATGATCGTTCGTTTCTTCCTGTCCCTTCCCCTGTCTTACCTTTCAGGCTATGAACGAGACTGATGCTGTGTCCAAGCAACGAGGTACACCTGCTCACACCCCTCCCACGGAGACACGCTCCCCACATTCCCAGTCTGGTCCGCCCTTCAATCCCATCTGCACCACGACCACCCGCCGACCTGTCCACATGAGGAGTGTAGGGGACGGGTGTTCAAATCGGCTCAGCGATTGAAGGAACATCTTAAAGTCCATGCGGAACGGGAAGCGGATCTTGCTGTCGGACGGACAGAGAAGGCGATGGATGAAGGGTTGTCCAAAAGGGAGAAGAAGAGACGGAGGATCGAAGTGGATCAGGGTGGGAGGAGTCCGAAGATGCCGAGGTTGGTGGATGGGGAGGCGGGGAAGGAGTATAAGTGTGAGGATGAAGGGTGTGGGAAGAGGTTCAAGACGGTAGGTCCTCCGTGATTTCTTCCCCTATGCTTTCCAGATCCTGACGGTGGTTGTAGCGTTTCGCCCTGAAAGCTCATCTTCGATCGACACATCTCGGTATCAAAGTCCACACTTGCCCTGTTGGTGATTGCGAGAAGTCATACGCCTATAAATCCAATCGCGACCGGCATGTCCCCTCGCACTCCTTGCCGGCTACGCCTCCTGAGCTGGACTTGGGCCAACAGGTCACAGGAGCAGCGGGGATGGAGCGGTACTATGGCTGTCCCGAGGACGGGTGTGAGGGGAGGTTCTGGAGGGTGTACGATGTGCGCCGGCACCTTCACGTGGAGCACGAGCTGGCGTTGGGGGATGACGAGGTGCGGCACCTGCTGGCTGAGTTGAAGACTGGGGTATAAAAATGCATGGTATACCTTCTTCCGTCATCCTCGTTCTGCCACGATGCGCGCGTACCGCTCTCTCGCTTCATCGAACTCTGTTTCCAGAAGCTGCACCAGGCTCACCCCGTCCACTGCCTCTACTATCCGTCCAGGATCCAGCTCCCGCCGATCAGGTCCAACGCCGAACCAAGCCCTCCGCCCTTTCGGCAAGAGCACACCCTCCCCTCGGAACCACGTATGGTCCAACGCGTCCTCTGCTACTATCCTTCTACCTGGAGAGAGGGCGAGCAGCTGATCGATAAAGTCCACAGCGTCCGGCGGAGCGTCCGGAATGACTGAGCTGAGTGAGGTAGGAGGGAAGGTATCGAATTCGATCTTCCCGGCGTCCGGGAGGTTCGAGAACTCCTGAGAGGATGGATAGTGAGCGCTGTAAAGGGAGCAGAGGGGGAGAGGACCCACGGGCCAAGTATGACGATTGGGTGAGCCGCGGAGACGGAATATGCTGGCTGCGAGACCGAGATTGCCAAAGGTACTGTCGAAGAGGGTGGCTCGGATTTCTGTCGAATCGACAGGTGTCTCCAGTGGGTCATCATCCTCTTCTCCTCTCTCCTCGACGTGATCCACGTCCGAGTAAGGCGGACTTGGGGTGCCCATATGGAACATCTCCGCAATGACGCATCCCGCTGCCCAAAGGTCGGTAGCAAGCGCATCATAGGTCCGCGGTCCGAACAGGAGCTCAGGAGCCCGATACGGCCTATCGGTACCATCAGCTACATCCTGGGAGAAGCTTGAGAGTTTACCCCGAACCGACGTCGCAAACCATACCGCCCTCGCTCTCCCCCGTTTCACTCGTCCAAGCTGTCCCGAAGTCGATCAGCTTGACCGAGCCGTCCCAATCGAGCATGACATTCCCCGGCTTCAGATCTCGGTGGGCGGTCCCTAGCGAGTGGAGGTGTGCTAGCCCGAGCAGGGTTTGGAAGGCGATAGAGCTGGCCACTGGAATGGGCGGATGGGGAAGGTCCGAGAGTATGAGCGCGAGAAGGGGGAGGGTGAGACGATGTTCGGCCGTCCCAGGGTGGAACGTGTAGTCAACCAGGCGTATGATCCGTCTGACTTCAGCTAGTGGGAAACGGGGATGGGTGGTACGCAGGACGTACATTTGGATGATGGATCCGCGCGAGAAGACGAGCTTCGAGCGCGATATCGTGCGGTCTCCTGGTCTGATCCACACCGGAGGAAGGGGCGTGGACGAGCTTGATCACTCGTTTCGGGGACAGATCTTGTGAGCTGGGAACGGGGAGGACGAGGAGGATGGTCGCATGGACGCCTGGGAAACATTGCTATCAGATGAAGCTGCAGGTCCTGGCTTTGAGGGAATCAGCCAGAGTTGGTGAAAGTGGCCTACCTGAGGTGAGGGGGCGAAGCCTTCGTTCCTCCATCTCCTGAAATATAGATTTATAGTCGGATGCGAGGGCAAGGATGGACGATTCGGCATGGCGTACGATTGATCGGATGCTTGGATCGCTCATACGAGCATACGCCTGTCCGAGAATGACATCATTTCAGGTTAAAAACTACTCTTTCCAGATCTTCCCTCGGAACCGTGCAGAGCCACCCCCTTTCCAAAATGAGATGCCTTGCCCATTCTCATAGGACTATCAAATGCTTGTCAGGCATCCAGCCATGCCTTCACCACGGCCAAAGCCTCCTTCGGTCCGTCCGTAGGGACCATACCAGAGATCTTCACCAGCTACACAACCACATCGACCGAGCTCCAATCCAGCTAGAGATTGCACACTTACTGCGAGATTCTTCTATGTCTTGCATGACCCAGCCACTTGGTGATCGACTGACTAACCAATCCTCGGTCGGAGCCGCGTTGTACCCTTTCTGACCGGTCCAAGCGAGCTTGCTCATCCAATTGCTCCGACCGAAATGATCGCACGCGGCATCATGCGTTCCGACGTACTACCCCTTCTCAGCAACTTTGAGATTGCTGATGAGAGACTCAAGTTGAGCACCTTCACGCCCCGCTCGAGGAGATTGGCGACGTATGGCCAAGTCGGCTTGACTATGTCGTGTACTCCTCAGAAAGCCGGTCCGATCCCCAGTCCCGCCGTTCCCCAGTCGCCTGGGGGTCTGACGACTCCTAGGAAGGACCGTACTTCGGGTAGATTGAGGTATCGGCGGGCTTGCGCGCTAAGCTCCGTCAGCGTATGTTGGTTGATAAGCAGAGGAGACGAGAGTCGAGACTTGCTCCTCTGGAGTACATTGGTCGATTTTACACTGCTCGACCGAGCAGGACTGGTTGATGTTCAGCCTGACCAGTGAGCAGTGACAACATGGCATGAGGAAGTAGAGTCACTCGTAAACAACCCCAGCCAGTGGCTGATCATCGCTAAAAAGGGGCAGGCAGTAAGAGGAGCGCCATCCCGCATGATGTAGGATCGTTCGTGTCAAGGCAATCTCGGCGCAACATTCTCGCACATCGAGGAAGCTTCTTCCAGTCAGCTCACAGACCACATCCGCGAGGAGGAACACAACTCGTCGGCAAGCTTAACGCTTTGAGCGATACTCCGTGCCGTCCGCTCGAGCGAGGGCTCCTCAGTGCACAACTGCGGGCCCAGTAAGTGACGTCGGAAGGAACGTGGATCTCCTACAATGTCAAATACTGTACTGGCTTGCTCGTCTACGTGAAGGTTGATCAGAATTCGCCTGAAAAGAGATGGGAGATGAGTGGAGATGGGAGACTCACAGAGATTCACCATAACGTTTCCTATCATCACGCTCCGCAAATTGATCGCCTCTTTCCCTTGCACCTGTAGCCGGGTGTTCATATCGTATACCGCGCTGGCAAAAATAGGGGGGTAGTGTCCAGCATATGACTCGCCGGACATGTGGAATGGTCATCCTGTGAACCCGGAGAACGTTTCGAAGAACTAGGCCAGTCAGCTTGAGCGCTCGTAGCGGTATGAGGCCGCCGATCGGTTTCAAGGTGGACGAACGATGTCTACGAAAGCCGCGATGTCGACAGCGGCCTCTTCCGTAGACCTCACTGTCTGGCCGTTCTCCGCATGGCTGAATCCAACGCCCACTGGTTGGTCGAGGAAGAAGTTATTTGCCTGCGTCGTCTCAATCAGACCAGCAGACTTCCAAGGTTCATTTAACGCTTACATGCTCGTTCCAGGCATACGGGTTCGCATACGTGTCGTTTAAGCCTTTGGGATCGTCCTTGATCCTACACGGTCCTTGATCCTACACGGTCCTTGCTCCTACACGGTCCTTGCTCCTCAATCAAGCCCACACTTGAGCTTGCACCGGGGCCGTCATTGATCCACATGATGACTGGGTCAACGTTGGGATCTGATCGGGACTCGAAGAAGTAGAAGAAGAGCTCTTTGCCATGTGAAGCGTCAAGAGAGCCGGAGTAAGAGTGGACCGCGGGGTCGCACCATCCGGTGTGGAAAGGGATGGATATCGAATGGCGCTGAGAAGCGCGAGTCTAGAACAGGGCAGTGTCGAAGGACAGACGAAACTTACAGGATGTCGAGTCGAATACAGCTTCACATGATTCCCTCCCGGTACGAGGGAAGAGGTCCTTCGGCAAAATGATTGGCAGCTGTCCGGGCTGTCAAGAAGGCAGGCGATGATGATCAAGAAGATCATGAAGGGGTCTGGACATTTCATGTGGTGGAATTTTCCAGCGAGCGCTACTCGCATAGCCTACTCGTCTGAGGTGCGCATCTTGTCGTCGAACGAATCGCTGACTTTGACGGTTCAAAGCTCTCTTGTAAGTAGTTCCTTAGCGGCCAACAGGATCACGCCTGTCTCCCATCGAGCCCCTCCAGTGTCACCTCACTCCTGTCTCATCCAAGTAAAAGGATGAGACCCCATTATACCGGCCAGCCGGTGAGCCTTAAGATCGTTTCGAAGTCCGCACGACTGGTAGACTCCCGGCTCGCGAGAGGAGGCAATCGTCCATCACCGCTCAACTGTCTGGCCATGATCAGGGTCTGCAGTCCAGACTTATATGGGGCGGAAGCCGCCACTGGAAAATCTCCTTCGCGGGCCTTGACGTTTGTACATGTACGTGATGCTATGCACCACGGAATCGCAGGAAGAAGATCAGCTGGAACGACTGACGAGGGACATCGCGCCTAACTGCGAGTCTGTGCGATGCCTTAATCTGTACCGGTTCAAGCAGCAGAGACATGACCTCGTACTTTGACCCTCAGTAATCTACGCAGGATGACCCTCGTGAGCATGCATGACATCGCATCAAGCGTCTCAGCACCTCGTCACCATAATCGTGAACATGCTCGTCTCCTCCCTCGCTTATCTCGGCGAGGTTCGATGTTATTGGATAGAACCGATCTTCTCCCACGTCACACCTCCATCATCTCTACATCCCCATCCCCGACTATCCCATCGAAGCCGAAGCCGAAGCCCGCCCCGATTCCACCACTGAGAACGTTCACCAACCACCTCGGATCTTCTGGTGCAAGCGCTTCTTTCCCGCCCCTCGCTCGCTGGACTACTGGATGGTGCGAGATATTTTGGATGAGCGGTCGACGGTTCGGGTCGGGGTGCATGCATTGGGTGATTAGGTCGGTGAGGGCGGGACTGAGGGGTGAGAGATCGACGACGGAGAAGTCGCCGGATCGGAGGGACTGGAATGGCGCGCCGTTCTCCGGGACGCAAATGTTTGTTGATACCTCAAGAACCACCACACCGAAGCTGCTATCCATCAGCTCTGCTTGACGGTGCGGATCGGTTTGAACCCACCTGAAGATATCGGCGGCCATGACGAACTCGCCCCTCAGCATCTCAGGCGCCATGTATCCCCTATCTCCTTCTCTCTCAAGCTTCTCTTGCCGTCCGCCTAATACAGTGCTCCCGCCCAAACCTGACCCTTTCAGGATCTCGATAGGATCGATTGGAGGATATCGCGTCGCCAGACCGAAATCACCAATCTTCAGCGATCCGGACGGGGAGATGAGGATGTTGGCGGGTTTGATGTCGAAGTGGATCACCCCGTTGCTGTGGATATGGTTGATCCCCTACCACAGCATCAGCCAGGTATAGCTTGGGACTGAGGTAGCACTCACATCGCTCAGCTCTCGGACAATCTTCCATACTCGCCCTTCATCGAGACGCTCGACGACTCGCCCATACTCTTCGAGGAAGAACGCTAGGCTACCAAGACACAGCTCGGTCTGGATGAACAGCTGTCTATTCTGTTCCCACGCATCGACGAATCGGATGACATGAGGACAAGGTTGGCGGGAGAGGTGGCGCAGGATATCGACCTCTTCGAGATGTCTCAACCTAATAACTTCAGCGTTGGGCCCGACTTCGCGAAAACATCGACTCACCGATCCTTGACGCCATCAAACACGCCTCTAGCCTTCTTGACCGCAAACAAGCCTTCCCCATATCGCTCCTGGACTTTCACGACGGTGCTGAAAGCCCCCTTGCCAAGTGTCTCGAGCGTGATGAATCGCTTCTCGAACACGTCGTGCTCTTCGGGCATGTTTGACGCCGGAGCTGGATGTGACTGGCGGTGATGCAGTGTTCGATGCAATTTCGGCGCAGCGAAAGCAGGCAGGGATAGGCGGGGCATGATACCAGGTGCTGCAGCGGGTTTGGTGGTGATCATCGGGGTTGTGGGGGATGCTTTAGGAGCTGTCAAGCCAGTCAGTATCGATACAAGGTCAAGACGGGACACTCACGAGCAAGAGACGTCCTCTCGCCGCCACCTTTAGTCGGGGTACTTGCCTCCTCACTTCCATCACTACTCGCTACTCCGCCGCTCTGCCGTCTCAACAGGCCCACACGACTGACTGGCGCCTGTCCATTCACCTTCCCAACTCCAAGGGTGCTCTGCGCGGATCCATTGGCTCCGACCCGGACTGTGGGACTGGAGCCATCGGTGTCCATCGCATTGAGCGAGTCGGGCGACGAGTTGGCAGTCAGAGTCAGGTGGAGCACGTCCGTCCTTGTCTTTGCCGACCCTAGGTGCATGGTATGCATCTGAGGCTTCCTGGTCGATGGCGGCGGGATGAAAGCGGGTGGTGGTAGATTGCTCTTTGTCGACTCAGCCAGTGGTTTGGGCGGAGTCGTGACGGTACTCATTTCCGGCTGAGACAGGGAATGTGTGACTCGTTGGTGACTCGACGCGTATGCCGACTTCTTCACCGGCGTGTCAGGCATACTTGGCTTCTGGTCTGTTTGTGTGAAACCAAGCCCAACTCCGACCGCACCATCGCCCAGGAAACCGAATGATGGAGCGTTTGGCCAACCAGAATGCTGCCCCGGTCCGATGGAGGGGGTCTCGCAGTCCGGTGCATGAGGTTCATCCCCCATAGACGATGTCCGCTTCAGTAATGCTGGTCGCCGAGGTCGCACATTGATCTTCAATGTAGAAGGCGGCGGAATCTTGATGATAGGTTTGGATTCCTCGTCCCCCATCGATACGCCTGAATCGCGCGGCTTGAAACGGCGGGACACCGTACCATTGGCCTGTGTGAACGCTTCTTGCAGCGGCTTGACGTCCTCAAAGATTGGTGGTTCGGCGGGTGAGAACGCGGAAGCCGGTGGTGTGAGGCTTGCAGTCGAGAGGGAGGAGAGGGACGAGTTGGAGTTGGAAAAGTCCGGGAGCGGTCCGAGGCTTCCTGGCGATAGGGATAGAGCCAGACCGGACTTCTGACCGAAAGAGCGAGAGATCGAAGACGTAGCAGCATGTGGGAGAGGATCGCCTGAATTGATCCGCTTGTGCGCTCGACCGGAGCTTGACGATCCACCCATCGATCCAGTAGTTCCTGGCCGCGTCTTCCTCCCGAATCCTTGACTGATTCCGACGGGTGCTCCAAACGGCTCATCCTTGCCACCTGTGACCGGAATGGCATCAAGAGATATCGCCTTCTTCTGGCCTAGCATCTGTCGGTCCGCATCGGTTGCTGCTCGTGCTCGAATCGGATGAGATGTGGATAGTCGAGGGATCCGAGACTCTTCTATCCGGATGGATTCGTGTGTCGTGGTGAAGAGGCTCTTCGCTTGGGCAGAGTTGGCGTCACAATCTGCGGATTGGGAAGTTCGCATGGGTGGGAAGAGTGGTTGAGGTGGAGGAGGGGGCGGACCGCTGCCGAGTAAAGGTGTTTCGGGTAGTTGAGGTGATCCTTCGCCATCGGTCAAGGGATAGAGATTGGTCGTCGAGAACTTCAGCGGACTCGTCGGTGCTATCCTGACCTTCTCCGTGGATAGGAAGATGCTCCTCCCTTCATCTGCAGCCCTAGCCAGACTCCGACTCTGCCCTGGAACCCTCCGGATCGGACTTTCATCATCCACCAGCTTCAACCTGGCCGTCGCACTCGCCACTCCACACGCCGGTGTCGGGCTATCCTCCAAGGGTGACGAAGAAGAATTCGAGTCATCCCTCATCATGCTAGCGCTCGCCTGTGGGAGGCCGAGGAAGTGGTTCGACCGGATAGGGGAGATCATGATGAAATCCTCATCGGTATGTCGGGTCGACGGAGAGGGAGAAGGTGAGAGCTTGTGTTTGCCCTTACTCGTCGGAAAGGGGGACTTGAAGGACGATAGAGGCGCGGCGAAGGGGTTTGGCGAAGGTGGGACGGGTACTTTCGTCATGGTTGAAGTCGAGTTGGAGCTGGATCCGAACGCGGGCGCAGCGAACCATGTGGTAGGTCGGTTCAGCCCCTTAGTCCGAGGGACTCGAAAGGCGTTGTTGGACGAGGAAGATGGATCCGCCGTACGTTGCATGTTTGACGAGATGCGAGTTCGGGCCGGCCGAGATTGAAAGCCTTCTGGGATGTTTTGGGGCGGTGGCCGGTTGTTTGGCGAATGAAGTTGGTCGTCCACTCAAGCTGGTCGTGTAGTCTCGAAGATAAGGAAGATGTTGAGAATGTGCGGAAGGCACGTGTCAATTCGTAAGAATCATGTCAAAGATGCGTGTTGATGGTCGCTCCCCTCGTCCGCGTCAATCGAGTCAATCTTTGAAGATGATATTGGGTGGCAAAGGAGGTGTATAGATTGACAGCGGTGCAAGAAGTCGTTGTTGTCTCCTGAAAATCGCAATGTCGATCGACAAAGCAGCGTAATTCACAAAAAGTCACACGCCCCGGCACCGAGAGCGCGTCTGTCTTATTTAAGCTTTGTTGACGTCGATCCGCGAAGGGGATTATACCGAAAGTGGCGGTGGAGGGGTGCCACTAGAGTCAATATGAATACCATGCAAGGTCAACGCCGATTTCCAGGCACTCAATCCCTCTTATTTGTCATTGTCACGCTGAGCTGAAACAAGCTCGGATCGTGCTTTGGGATGTCCATGGCTGATCGAGGCTGAACAAGCTAGACTGCATTAGGCTTCGTCAAGGACATACATCAC
>JAABUH010001133.1_pt1 | contig 32000 bp, 51 predicted proteins | sample 5559121 | NCBI WGS metagenome assembly JAABUH01 (sample SAMN10711871, study PRJNA513364) | rock metagenome | isolation source: Antarctica rocks | place: Antarctica: Victoria Land, Battleship Promontory nord | collected 2015-12-28
CGGTGCAACAGGAGGACGCGGTGCAGCAGCGCGTGGCCGGCGCCGAGCGCGCCGGCGACAGCCCGCAGGCCGTCCGCCTCCACCCGCAGGGCGGCGAGTGCGTCGGCCAGTGCCACGCGCTTGGCCAGGCGGACGTGGTGCAGCAGCGCGTGGCCGGCGGCGAGCGCGCCAGCGACCGCCCGCACAGGGCGCTCTGCATGCAGACGCGCCGGCTGCCTAACCCTAAGCCTGTGCCCGCTCAGCTTGTAAGCCGCGCGCGCAGGGGCGCGCGGCGCGCACGTCGTGGCCGACGAGGATGATGAGGTCGGCGTGGTCGATGGCGCGGTGGATGTAGTCGCCGTCGCTGATCGCCGCGGTACCCATGTACATGCGGTTGCCTGCGCGCGCCCGGCGGCGGCGCGGTCGCTGTGGCGCACATGGTGTTACTGGCAGGCTAGGGTTTGCTGTGCCAGCAGATGAGGGCCGCCGACGCGGGCTCGGCGGCGTGCTCCAGAGCGCCGCCATGCTGAGGGCAGGGCGCGGCCGGTAGGGCCCCGCACGGCTGTCGATGACGCCCTTGCCCATCATCGTGTCGCAGAATGGGATGCCGATCTCGTCCACAAACTTCCGCAGCATGTTGGACGTCAGCTTGCGGTTCGCGCCGGCGCCGATGACCAGCAGCGGGTGCGAGCACGCCTGCCGTGCAGCTGACTCAAGGTCAGGGTGACCCAAGCCTCAAGGCACATAACAAATGCACGTCAAATGTACGGCAGAAGCTCATACTTGGTCATACTATATCTGAGATTGTGCTTAGGCCTGGTTCAGGCCAGCACAAGCTGCGCTACGACCACGACTTTCCGGCCGGTTACCTGCTTGCATGCCACTCAGCAATTAACGTGTCATACAACAGACAGCGGCTATCGGAGCATCGGCCAGCTTCCTCAACATGCGCGAGATGTGAGCAGCCCATGAGTCCGAGCTCCTCAACGGCGCGACGGCAAGGGCAAGCCTCCGCATGGGAGCGCCAGGGCGTGAGCACAGCGTGCACAGGCCGCACGACTGGACGGCGCACGGGGGCGTCCAGGCCGCCTGGCGGCAACCCCGGGGCCACACCCGGATCATCTCCACGGCGCGCCGAATCGCCTTGACCTCGGGCACCGGCCGCCGCACGCGGTGCGCCGGGTACACCAGGCACTCGAGCTCCGGCACCTGCCGCGGCGTGCAACGTCAGGGTAGGGTACGACCCTAACCCTGATCATATCCGTACAACGCGCGCGCGTCGCGCACCGCCGTTGCCACCCAGGTGCTTGCGGCGCCGGCCGTGCCACTTGCCAGGCTGGTGGTGCGGGGCGCGCGCACAGGCGCATGTAGTGCGCAGTTACGCACGACAATGACGCAAATGCCATCCGCGGGCGTCGCGAGCGGCGCGCCTGCTGGTGTGCCACATCCTCGGGCAGCTCGATGTGCGACGTGCCGGGCCGCTCCTCCTCCGCGCGCCGCACCGCCTCCCGCACGTATGCCGGCACCAGGCCGCCGTCCACCAGCTGCGGCGGGGTTGTAAGAGGGTGTTGGAGTGCATGCTGCTAGTCAGCTGCGCCGAGCTCGCAGTGCTGGCCTCGAAATGGTTTGGACCGCCAGGGCGATCCTGCGCCGCCGACCTGGCATGCGCATGGTCGGCGCACGCACTGGAGCCAAGAGCGGGCCTCCCGGGCAGCCGCCGCTGAGGCGCTAGGGAGGCAGCTCCGCCCGTCAGCCGGCAGGCAGAGCGCACTGCACATTCCTGAGACCGCAGGCAGCCGCGCACAGGGCCGCCGGGGCGCCGCGCCTGCTTGGTGAACTTGGACAGCGGCTTGAACATCTCCACGCTGTTGACGATCTGGAACGCGCCCTGCTTGCTCTTGAGCACGGGCTTCTGGCCTGCCGCGCCGCGCCGCAGCGCGTCGGGGCCGGGTGTGGCTGCCCGCGCAGCATGTGCCGAGCTCGCTCTTGCCATACAAGCCCTCACATACAGCCAGGTCTTTGCGACACCGTTAACTTCCAGCGGGGTCTTTGGGACAGCTTTATTGCGGGGCTGGGCGCCACTGGGCCTACAGCGGAGGGGCGCACCGGTGATCAGGAGCATGGGGAAGCCGCCCAGCTGCGCGTAGGCTGCGGATGTCGTGAAGTTGGTGGCGCCCGGGCCCAGTGTCGACAGCGCCACGCCCGCCTTGCCTGCCGCGCGCACAGCAACATCGCAGGCGCGCTGTGCCAGGCTGCCTTGCACAGCCTGACTGCCTGTGGTGCTGGCCTGATGAGGATTTTTGCGAGACGCATGGCGGTCACTGCCATGTGGCATGCATGGCTGCGCAGCTCCCTGGGCACGGCCGCAGATTCATGTGGGGGATAGTGCTGCACAGGCGCATGCACTGCTGTAGCACCACTCTGACTGTCCGGAACGCTGTCCGATGCCGTGGTGCTTCATAACATGCACTTGAAAGGAGCACAGTGTGGCAGCGCGCGGACATCCTATTTCGTACTCAACGGGCATGCATGCGGAAGCAAGAGTGGCTGGGCCGGACCGGTGAGGCGGCCGACAGTGGCCGCCATCATGGCCGCGGCCTGCTCATGGCGCGTGACGATGAGCCGTATCCGCCCGCTCTGGCGCAGGCTGTCCACAAAGTCCAGGTTCTCCTCGCCTGCCGGTCGGCACGGCGCGCTCAGCAGCGGCGTCTGCTGTGCTGCTCGCAAGCCGCACACTCTCAGCCCGGCGCAGGCAGGGCCCCGGCTGTGTCTCGCACAGGGCGGAATGACGAGCAGCAGCCCAGGCAGGCCCCCCCGCTGCGAGCCACTGGCAGCGGAGGGGGGGCCGCGCACCAGGAACACCAAAGATGTAGTCCACGTTCTCGTTCTCCAGCGCCCTGCGCACCCAGCGCAGGCGTCCGCACCAGCAGCGCTGAGGTTCGCAGGGCCAGCAGCAGAGCCTGGTCGCGGAGTACTGTGGCAGGCTGCGGAGTCGCTTGGCAAGTCAGAACGCACCGTATAAACAGGTCGCTGGCCTTCATCGGCCCTCCCAGCAGCGCCATGGGCGCGCACTGCCGTCTGCAGCCTCTGCAGCGTCCCGCAACATAACCTTATAGTCTTTCCATGCCTGTGCATAAATAGATGCATGCATGCATAGCTTGCTCTCAAGCCACTTGCTCAACTCCCAGCACACTGTGACAGACTGCGAGCACCTCAGCCAGGCTATGTGCATACTCCATTAAAGCTATACATGCGCTTGGCCCTTGACACTTCAAGCAAATATGGCGCTCAAAGCTTCACATAAGGCGCCAAGTGTGAGTCATTGCTACACCAGCAGTTTGCTGGTCCAGGCAGTTGCTTTCAGTGTGAAGCCAGTTCTTTCAGCCACAGTGTGGCACAGTTACAGTCCAATAATCAGTATACGTGGCATATACGCTGCTTCAGGCGCACCTTTGCGCCTTGTGCGTTTCGCAGTGCTGCGCCTCGTTACTTCAACGATAAGCCTTGGTCAGCTACCTCAAAAGCATAGAGCTGGTAGGCAAACATTGATCACAATAGAGTGCACCACTCCAGTCTATTGACTGTTGATATCTAAGATAAGGAGTAATCCACCAGTGTGTCAGCCAACTGTTTGGCTGTTTGGCTGAAAGAAGGCTGGTCTGGTGTGACACCAGTCACGGCAGCAAGACCCTATTGCAGGCCCTGTTAGGCCCTCCACGAGATGGAGCTTTCGGTGTCGTAACTGCGCAGCTGTGCTATGCTCAGCTGGGCTGTTCGCGTCCAGGGACTGGTCAGTAGCAATCAGCTGACCAACTACCAGGAAGTGTCTGGCTTTCGCTTTTCGGGGCTAGATGCTGCGGGCGACCCTGGCCTGAGCAGCGATGAGCTGGTGCGCCTGGAGGGCTGGCACGGAGCGGTCACGGCCAGCGATAGCGAGGGCGCTATGGGTGGCCGCCTTGGCTGTGCTGCTGGCGCTTGCGGATGGCCGGCGGTCTGTCACGCAGGCAGCCCACCGGCCAGCAGCCCGTCGGCAGGCGCCGTGCGGCATTAAGCTGCCAGGCGGCCGGAAAGAGGCTGCCGCCCTGGTGGCAGTGATGGTGAGGCCCGGTGGGCGGCCTGTTGTAGCTCCAGTGCCTTCCTCCGGGATGCAGTGCTGCCTGCTGGCTCAACGACAAGCCCGCTGTACTTTGCCTTAGTGGGGGCCTGGAAACACCGCGCAGACCGGCTTTGAGAAGAAGTACCAGGAGCGGCGCGCGCATGCGCGGCAGACATGGTTCCCCGCGTCGCAGCGCGAAGTCGACAGGTGCGCGCGCGTGCGCCTGCAGCGCCACGCTGCAGCCCCGCGCGGCTGCGCCCGACAGGGTGCTTCCGAACGAGACCGGCTGCGGCTGCCGCGGGTACCTACGTATGGATGCGGCGCAGGATATACGAGGAGAGCGGGATGGAGGTGCGCTTTGCCATCGGCGAGGTGCCCAAGGACTACAAGCGCCAGATTGCGGAGGAGGAGCGCAAGTTTGGCGCGTTCCTGCACATCCCCGTGAAGGTGCGCGGCTGCGCTCAAACGCAGAGCGCAGAGCGGGGCGACGCCTGCGCTGACCTTGCGCTGGCTCGCCCGGCGGTAGCGCCTGCTCACTCGTGACAGGACCACGGGTGCCTGCAGGACCACTACAAGACGCTGGCGTTTAAGACGCTTGCGTTTTGGCAGCTGGTGATAGAGCAGTACGAAGCGAGGTATATCATCAAGGTGGACGACGATAACTACGTCCGCCTGGACCGCCTTGCCATTGCCGTGCGTCAGTGGGATGACCAGGGCGCGGGTGCGTCACGTCCCAGGCTCCAAGGGGGTTGCTGTCTAAGAGCCAGCCTCAACAGGGAAACCAACTCACCAGGTACAGGCCATGCGCTGCTCAGGCCTGCGAGTGACAGTCCAACAGCGTAGGAAAGCCGGTGCACAGGCTCAGCTGCTGACCAGACTGACGTGTTTGACTGTGCTACGACTGGGAGCTAGGTCCAACACTAAGCCGCAACTGAAACTCAGTCAGCGGGCGGCGCAGAGTATGTGGGGTGCTTCAAGATCCGCAATGCGGCGGATGAGCGCTTGGCGCAGCGCTCGCACCGCTGGTATGACCCGCACCACAAGGTCTTCCTGGGCGACGATACGCGCTACGCGGAGGGGCCTTTCTACGTCATCCAGGGCCGCGTCATCGAGGGCATCATGCGGTCGGGGCTGCTGCCGCGCGCAGGCGGCCCGGAGGGTACGCGCCCGAACAATTATAAGATTCCTGCGCACTGCAGATGAGCATCTCTGCGATGACCTGTGTAGGCATGCATGTGGCGCACGCCGCAACAGAGAGGGGCCCTGCAGCGGCGAAGCGCGGGTCTGGGCTCATCCGCTGTATTCAGAGCAGGATGCCATGTGACTGCTGCCTTGCAGTGAGCACGGCAGCTTCAGCTCCCGCAGCTACAGTGCAAGCATGCCATGTACACGGTATCTTGGCCTTGCGTGGACAGCCTGCGTGCCATGCAACGGGCTGTGGCCGGATCATGCAGCTGCATGGCCCAAATGAGGGCCGCTGGCGCAGACCTCATGACCGGCTGGCTGATGAAGGCGTTCAACGTGTCGTTCTATGACGACCGGCGGCTGTGCTTCATGGAGGGGTGCACGCCGTCCATGATTGCCTTCAAGTGGGACCATGCGGTGCGGGCGCACCGTCTGCCCTGGTCCGACCTGGTTATTCATCTGGTTTATTACCTGCTTTTCAAGAGACTGGTCGCTGTCTGCAGTCTACTAGGCTACATAAGATACAATGAAAAGTCAGGCATGACCGCTGAGCCAGCAATGGTCCGCGCACGCAGGTGCGCGACTTCATGGACAAGGAGAACGACTTCACGCGCACGCTGTGCTGCCTGGACAAGGCGCACAGCTTTGAGGGGCGCGCCGAGTGCGCCGACCCCAGCCGCGCGCACGCGGAGGGCCTGCGCTGCATGCACGTGCTGCACACCTCGCCCGCATGCGCGACGCCGACGCTGGATGCGGACAACCAGCTGCCCATGTTCAGCTACTATGACATGGCCAGCGACTGGGAGTGGATCGCCGAGGCGCGCGCCTTGCCATTGACACGGTCATTGCTCCTTGCAACGTTACGCAGTATTTAGCGCATGCATGCAGAGTGGTTTGCAGTGTGAGGAGCGCATGCAAGGGAGCCTCTCTGCCCTGCTGAGACCTGATCCGTGTGCAGACGATGACTGAGCTGCGGTGACGCTGCTGCGCGCCCGCTTCGTCCTCCATTTCAGTCTTCGCGGAGGAACGGCTGGCGCGCATACCAGAGTCGCGCAGGCTGCGCCGCAGCTGGGGCCGCGCGGCCTGCGAGCCGAATCTTTGGTGCATGAGCTTGGGTCAGTTGCAGCCTGTGCGCTGTCAAATTCAGGATGCATCCATTCTTGTCGCGGCCCAGCCATATTTTGTGCTGAGTGTGACGGCACTAGTCTTGCCTTTTGTTGTAGGCTCGAACCTGGGCCCCTCACTCGCGAGGTAGTCGCGCAAGGGGCAGTCTGCTTTCATTCTGCGTCTGGCAGTGTGCATTTGCACCGTCACACAGGCCAGCTGTTGCTATGGGATGGTAGCCCTCTGAGTCACAGCGTGCTGTACCTGTGTGTCAAACGGCCTAGTGTAGCTGCGTCCGCAGCCCTGCCATCGCCTAGCTGGGGGCGATGAGTTTCGGTGTGCAGTATGACAGGATGCAAGGATTTTGCCGCTTTCTATCAATGGCAGGGCCGACATCATGTGTGGCTGCTGAGGCACGGAGCTACATCATGCATACATCCACACATCATGATGTGCATGATGTGCATGCAGTCTCCAAACCCCAAGCAAAAGCTCAGACAGGGTAAGAGGCAGCCTCCTCAGGGCCTGATATGTCGCGGGCCGTCTGCTAACGATTGCAAACTTGTGGCTCGAGGTTGCACCGTCAGGCAGTACACAAGAGCAGTGCGCACAGATGATGAGGAGATGTGCGCCGCGGTTTCTGCGCTGCCTGCAAAACAAGCAGTTGACGGCGTGCCTGGAATTCAGTGGAGCTAGCACGGAAAGCGTTGCGCCACTCTGCACTCAGCTTGAGGCGGTAAGGACTGCAAACGTACCTGCACAGCCGTGGTGCATGTGGCCCTTGCAGGGAAAGCAAGGACAGATGCACACTCCACTTGGTTGCTTGTGCTGCTCCTCACTCAGTATGTTCTCTGCTGCAGAGCTTGATGTTGACAAGGCTTGAGCTTTATGTGTCTACACAGCTTTAGGCATGTAATCTATTTGCTTGCTTGCAGGTATCACGGCGAGCCACACACCCCTTTGCCAGCGGCAGCCCAGCGGTCTGGCAGCCAGCCCAGCCCTGCGCGTCGTACAGCACGCGCGGCGCGCGGAAAGCTGGCAAGCCCGGAGACGCCCCCGTTGAAGAGGCTGCGGCGGAGGCCGCCGGCGCGCCGGGCGCTGCCGCCGCACAGCAGGAGGCGGCGGCGGCACAGGGCGGCGAAAGCCCCAGCGGTGCGTCTGTGGACTCGGCGGGCGAGCATGATGACGTGGAAGGCGCGCTGTCGGCAGAGCTGCAGGCAGCGCTTGCTGCAAAGGACAAAGAGGTGCGCAGGCACCCTCAAAAGATAGGATGTCGTCTGTGTCAACCAGACCCGGCAAGAAGCAATACCAGCTGCACTGCCTACTTTGCAGTGCTGTTAGCAAGTGTTATTTGCAAGTCGCCAGCAGTGTTTCAACAACGCGGCGAGGTTGCCGCGCAAGCGCGCACAACTGCGTTGCAGAGCTTGCTGAAGCGACCTGCCTGCTGTCAACACGAACAGAAGCTGGCGAGTTATAAATCTTGAACGGTGGCAAGCGCTAAAGCAGCGCATGGAAACCAGCGCTCAGAGATAGTGTCTGGGCAGGTACGAGACATGCGGGAGCGCAACCTGCGGGTGCTGGCGGACATGGAGAACCTGCGTGAGCGCTCCGCAAAGGCGGCTCAGTCCACCAAGCAGTACGCCATTCAGGTGAAGCGCCACATAGAAGGTGCCATGGGCGCATGCCAGCCTGCTTGGATTAGGATCATGGGTATGCAGCTGTATGCTGCTGAAAGTCACAACGGAGTCGAAGTTGTTAGTGTTGATATTCCGTGACCTTTTTTTGGTGACTCCGCTTCAAGCAATTGTATTCAGTGATTCCTCCACGGACATTGCAGGCGTGTGTGGCACGTGTGGCTGGTGTGAGCGCGCTGAGTGCGCGCTGCAGCAGACCGAAGTTCGCCGCGTGCATGGCAGGGTTTTGTGAAGGACCTGGTGGAGGTCGCAGACAACCTGCAGCGCGCGGCCGAGACGGTGCCGGGGGCGGTGCTGGAGGGGAAGGATGCGGATGGCCAGCCACTGTCGCCGGAGCGCGCTCTTGCGCTGCTGCAGAGCCTGCTCCAGGGCGTGCACCTCACCGAGCGGCAGCTGCAGCAGGCGCGATGCGTCAGCATGCGTTGTCCCGCCCTGTTCTGCCTGCACCCCAGAGCTTTGTAGTAAGTAGCTTTATAAAGCAATGTATTTCCTATGACGGCCTTTCGCAGATCAACACATATTAAGCATCAGCTGGGACACATGGATTCGCCGCATCTCTTTGCTGTAGTCAAGCGGATGCGTGCCTGGATGCTACGCAGGCGCTGAGGAAGCATGGAGTGGAGCGTTACATGCCCAAGGAGGGGGATGCTTTCAACCACGACATGCACAATGCCATGTTTGACGTGCCGCTGCCGCCCAACAGCGAGGACACCGGTCCTGGGAGCATTGCCATGCTTATCAAGGTTCGCCTAGCTGCCAAAATAGGTCATACGACGGCCGGCGATGGAATATGGGATGTGAAATGTTGACTCATGATGTGACATTTTATGCATCATGCACACATGGGACAGCACATGACCGAGTGCTGTGTGTGCGGCGCAGAATGGCTACACTTTGAATGGGCGGGTGGTTCGCCCAGCGGACGTTGCGACGTTTCGCGGAGCATAGAGGTTAGGGATGGTTAGGTTGGCTTGCAGTCAAGAACGGGCGGTGCCACTAGAAACAGAGTGGTAGCCACAGCTTGCGCAGTAAGCTGTATGCTTTCGTTGCAAGTTGCTTCATGTCCGAACTGTAGGGAGTCAACGCCTGACTGCAAAATGTGTTGAGTTGCAAACCTGTCTCGTCATGTCCCTGCGTGGGCTTGCTTACCCGGTGTACGGGGTACTTGTGTGGTTGTGAGGCTGCGGTGAAGGAGCGCCTGTTGTCCTCTAGTGTACCATGTCTTATGGTGGTGGCACACTCTGATGGGCGCAACCCACCTGGCACTGCAAACAGCTCACAAAGCGGGCTCCCAGGGTGCCGCATCACTGTGCAATGCACCCTCAACAGCTCTCTAGTACGCATCCATGCAGGAGAGGGTGTTGACCAGGTCATTCAGCAGTAGTCCTCACTCAAGCTCCAGGCATGCGTTTGTTTACACCAAGCGCAGGATGCAGACCTCACCCACGCTCAGAGTGGCAAGACCTGCACCAGGCCCGATACACCTGTGCCTGGGACATCCATGTGCATAGCCTCTGAAGGCGCCCTCAGACTATGCGCTCCAGCTCGCGCGCATAGGTGAGCGCGTGCCCAATCAGCTCGATGGAAGGCAGCTCTGCTGCGCCGCTCTCGGCTTCCATGCCGCTGAAAACCACCTGCCCGCCCTTCACCTCCCAGCCGCGCTGCACAGAGAACACGTGCGTAAGTGGCGCAGTCACAGCACATGTGCGCCGGCAAGTACGCCACCAAGCGCAGCCGCGCTGGTGGCCCAGGCGCACAAGCTTGCAAGGCAGGTATCCACGTCAGGGACAGCGGATGCGGTCCACATGAAACTGCACACCCTTGAGCACAAGCACATTGCAAATCTCACTCCCCTTCAACGTGCTGCCTCACGAAGAGCAGCTCTCAGGGGCGTTCGCCAAGCAGATACGTATTGGAGCGCTCAGACATGCTGGTGGCCTGAGTGGGCGCAGCGCACCTGCTCAGCAAACGCGGTCGCCTCGTTGTCAGACGCGAAAAGCATGAGCTTGCGCGCGTCCGCGACCGACAGGCTGCCGTACGCGCGCTCGCTGCAGCCCGCAATCTCCTCCCTGCATTAGGCGCAGGCTGTTAGATCGGCGGATCAGCAAAACCTGCTCGGCAAAGTGCCGCGCGCCGGCCAGCATCCGGCAGGCTTCAGGCACATACGCGGCAGCCGAGGCGAGCTGGCGCGGGGGGCGGGGCCGCACCGCACGGTGGTGAGCAGGCGCTGCATGAAGTAGGCGTAGGCCGGGTCGGGCATGTCGTCGCGCGCGGCCAGCACCTTGTTGTACGCGCCCTCCATCAGCCAGCGCTCCAGCAGCTCCGCGTGCTCCACATGCGGGCTGGCGTGCGCCTGCGCGGGCCGCCCGGCAGCCGGCTGCAGGCTGGCGCTGGGCGCTGCAGCGCAGGCGCTGCGAGCGCACAGCAGCAGCCTCTGCACCCCGCATGCTGCCCCCCATGCATCACCAGGTGAGAGCTCACGTGAGCGGGTTGTTGTCTACCATTCCAAGCTATCCAAAAGATGATCTTCTTCGCAGTGCAAGACAAGCCATGCCGAAAGAGACAGCTGGAATGTCAACACCAGCCGGTCAATCATGGCCAAATAGTAAACAGTTGGTGCTTCCGCACAGGGTCAAGGTCACGCAGCAGTGAAGTGCAGCAGTATTGTGTGCGGGGCCGCGCCTCTGCTGGCAGCAGCTCCAGCTCAGTGTGAAACTCAGCGATCCGGTTCTGGACAAGCAGACGCATGAGGTTCAGCCCCGTCGTCAGCGCCTCCGCCTTCGAGGGAGGCAGCAGGGACCTGCCGCAGCAGGCACACACACGCTCGCTTGCTTACACCCCTGCTGCGCTAAAAAATGCCTTCAAATGAGCTAGCAAGGGTGCACAGACTGCAGCGTGGCCACAGGCCGAACTGCCGCGCCTGGTGTCTGTGTAGTATGTCTTCAGCTGCGTAAAGTTGCGCTCAACAGCAGCCTCGTCCTTCAGCCGGACGCTCAACAGGACCGCCTGCTCCAGTACTTCTCCTGTGAAGCAGCACACAGCGCTCGTCACAGACGGCTGCTTTGTGCAGCAACGATCTTGAACGGCCGTTTCCAAGCCAGCCCGCAGCAGCAGGCCGGCGCACGCGCAAGCAGAAGCTCCTGCTGCGCAGTCGGCGTGTGCTGGTACACAGGCGGAGGCGCTGCAAGCTCTGTCAGCTTCAGCTGCGCGCCGCGGGGCTCCCTGCTCAGTGTTGTCGGCAGAAAGCGCACAGCAAGTGCAGAAGCTTCAGCGGCTCCAGGCGCACCTTCAGCGTGGTTAACAAGCGCTTTGCTGCAGGCAGATCGTCCTGCCGCACCGCCGCCTGCGCTCCCGAGCGTGGGATCAGTCGCACAGCTTGACGACGGTGGCTGCCAGTCAGCACCACGGCGCACACGCGCCTTGAACTGGTCAAAGCTCTTCTGTGCATCGGCAAGCTTTGCCATGCCGTTCCAGCGCCCTCGCCGTCTGCGTGGTAGACTGGTGCTACTGCACTGACATACGCGCGCCGTGAAGATGTTTCCCAGGCAAGTACCGAAAGACAGCGACGCCGCAGCACAACTTGAGTTCAGGCTGTTGTATCCCGTCAGGCAGCAGGCAGCTGTGAGTTGTGCAGCTCTTCATAACAGGACACCCATGCTCAAGCGGGGTGTCCACCCTCTGTACAGGACATGTCCTAGCATTTCCTGGGCGCCAAGCAGACATTGGGGAGGAGTGTATTGCGCAGCACATCAGACTGGTGCGCACACCCCTAGGCCTCTGCTGGTCCTGCCAAGGTCAGCAGCGCAAAGCGGCGATGCGCCGCTCTGCTTGGCATCGCCGGCGGCGCTTGTTAGGCACTGTTCCAAGCTCGCGGTGACGCTCCCGGCTTTCAGACGGAGGCAGAGCATGCACCGGTGACAACTGGCGGCGCAACAGATTGACACATGGCCGCCGCAGAAGAGGTCCGGTTGGTAACTTATGGTGTGCTTCTGGTGGCAGGTGGTGCTGCCGTGCACCACGTGCTCCCTCATAATATTGCCTGCGCAGGTGCCAGAGTTCACGCTCGTCGCACGCAGTGCTGACTGCCTGAGGCTGTGCATCACGCTGCCGGGTGCGGGCTGGGCAGGATGCCACCTGGCTTTACACATGTATGGCCTGCTACATTCAGCTGTTTCCGATGGGTCAGGCGTCACGGGGGCGAGCGAGGTGGAGACCTCTGTGTCTGCCTCCGAGGACTGCATCTCCGTGCGCGTACCTGGCCGCTACTGCCTGGTGAGCGCCGCGCAAGCCGCTGTCGTGCCTCTCGACTCGAGACCTCTAGCGCACTATCTGCCTTGCTATTATGTTGCGAGACCGCGTGTGCGACGCACGCCGGCCTCACAGGAACTGCCGCTGGACGTGCGAGTGAGCCGCAACTTCGCGGGGCTCCGCTTTTCGCGCAGGATGCAGTGCTATCAGGTGCCGAGGCACACGCTCACAGCCATATGTTCTTTCTGCTTTTTGCTTTATGTATGACAGGAGCTGAGACAAAGGGCTCCGCTACATCCGCTGGTAGGAGCTTCAAGCAAGTGAGCCAGGCTTGAGACGAACGAGGTCAACAACGTGTATTGGCAGGTCGACCTGCGCATTCTGGACCGCGAGTGCCAGCCACCGGAGCCCCCGGATTGGAGTCCGCAAGCGGCCGCCTACGCACGGAAGGTGGAGGAGGACCCGGGCTTGGAGACCACGGGCGCCCTTTTGGGGTACAGCCCAGCACCAGGGCGCAGACCCGCACCTGTAATGCTGGTGGATGGGCTGGCACCTGCAGCAGGCGTGCGTGCCTCGCCGCGGGCCGCTAAGCCCTACAAGGCGCCGCTGGGGGTGCAGTGCGGGGTTAGTCACCCGAACACCGCGTGCAGTGGCAGCAATGGAGCGCCGCAGCGCAGCACGTGGGGCCACGAGCTGCGTGAGCCGCCCGGCATGCCGTCGTCAAGCCGGACGCCGCCCATCCGGGACCTGCCGGCGCGCTCAGAGAGCGGCGACAGCCGCACAGCCGTCAGCGCGGACGGAGAGGCGCCCTCGCCGCTGAGTGCTGGTCTGAGGCGCGATGACCGGCGCCCCTGGTCGGCTGATGGTGGCTCTGCGCGCGTCCGCGCAAGCGCCACAGACAGCAGCGGGCGCTTAACCAGCGAGCGCTCGGGCGGCGCAGACTGCAGCCCCGTCGGCGTGTTTGGCAACAACCTGGCAGGCTGCACCGGCGCAGAGGAGCCCTGGCGCGAGCAGCCGCGGCGCTCTCGCGTCGGCAGCAAACCTGCAGCTGAGCCGGCTGTTAATGGCGGCGGCGGCGGCGGCGGCGGTGGCGGCGGCGGCCGCGGCGCGGGTGAGTGCTGGATAGACCAGCACCCCAGCATGGAGCCTGAGGAGGCCGGCAGCTCCGAACCCGTCATGGCGGGCAGCCCCGAGCCTGGCGGCGGGGCGCCGCACGGCGCGGCCGCGGCGGCGCCGCCCGCCGAGCGGCCACAGCGCGGCGATGTGCAAGCAGGGGCGGCGGCCGCTGCGGATGCGGCGGAGCAGCGGGAACGCAGGGAGGCAGCCAAGGCTGCGGATGCGGAGGAGCGGCGGGAGCGCAGGGAGGCAGCCAAGGCTGCAGAGCGGCAGCAGCGCGAGGCGCGCGCGGCCGCGGCGGCCTTGGGCGATGAGAAGCGCGCTGCGGGGAAGGCGGCGGCGCAGCGGCGCCGGGAGGAGGCCGCCGCCGCGAAGGCCGCGGAGGCGGAGCGGCGCCAGCAGGAGCGGCACGAGCAGCGCATCGCCGAGGCCGCCGCCGCCAAGGCCGCTGCGGAGGCGCGTCCTGGCGAGCTGCGTCTGGAAGTGTGCCTGCGAGAAGGCCTTGGAGCGGAGGGTTCGGCACCGTGCTCTAAGCGTGTGCATGATTGAACGTGTGGACTGTAAGTCAATCGAACATGTGCACCACAAGTGAACGCGCGTGCAGGAGCGGGAGCGGCTGCGGGCAGAAGCCGACGCGCGCGAGCAGCTGCGGCTCCGCGCCGAGGCGCGCGCGGCGGCGCAGCGGGCCGCAGAGGCGAAGGCGGCGGCCGCAGCGGCCGCGGCGGCGGAGCGCGCGGCCGCGGCCGCGCAGGCGGCGGACGCGCGGCGCGAGCGCGAGGCCCGGGCGGAGGCGCAGCGCCGCGCCCAGGTGCGCCACCCCGACAGGGTCTCTGGCGTGCATGTGGCAAAGAGGTGGGGAAGCTGCGCAGGCGCATGGCCACAGGCAGCAGAGAGAGAGACATCCAGGTTGCACCGCATCGTGCGCACCCAGACACTATGTGCTACAGAACCCGTGCCCTGGCGGCTGAGTACCGCGGCCAGGCCGCACGTCTGTTGCACTGGCCGTGGGCGCTTGGCGCGTCGTGGTCACAAGCTTCGCGCTCCCGCAGCGCAGGAGCGCGCCGACGAGTGGTTTAAGGCGGGGGCGCCCTGGTGGCAGCTCTATGCGGTGGCGGTCCTGGCGCACTTCCTGGTCACGCGCGTGTTCCTGGAGCTGTATTTTATCTGCCGCGCGCTGGCCATGTTCACCCCCTACCTCCTGCCCGTCGTCGTGCGCATCGCGGGTTTCCGCACCAGCGCGGCGCAGCTGGAGGTGCGGCGCCCGGCTTTCCAAGGAGGGGCCCTTTCGGGTCGTCTCAGGGTGCCTGTTGTGTGATGGCAGGCGCCGCAGGAGCGGCAGCGCCCATTGGGCAGTCCCCGCGCGTCCCGCCCGAGCGTCGCGGCCGCTCAGCAGCGCGCACAGATGCGCATGTTGTATTGCGCACGCCGCCGTGCATCCCCAACCCTATTCAATGCTCACCCCGGCGCTGCCGTCCCCTCGCGCCCAGGAGGCGATGGCGCGTGGCGGCAAGGGGGTGGCCGTCGTGTCCTGGGCGCTGGCGATCGCGCTCGCGGTCCTCCTCGCGTACCCCGCGGCCTGCGCGGCGGCGTACGCCGCCGGCGCAGCGGCGGCGGTCTTCCGCGCGCTGCTGTGGCGGCCGCACTGGCTGGCGGATGTGGCCTGCGCCGCCGCGCTCGGTACGAGGCCGTGCGATGTGTGAGATGGCCGGGCGTGCGCGCAAGGGCGTGTCATGCGCCGTGCGGCGCACTGCCGAAACACCTGCACAGCGGTGCACCGTGCTGCAAGAGCCCCAGGCGCTCGGCTGCATGCGAGCGCATGACCGCCCAGCGCTCATCCCGCTCCAGCAAGCTGCCCGCGCACAGGCTTCCTGGTGCACGGCGCGTCCGTGCTCTCGGTGGCGCCGCTGCTGCCGCTGATGTGGTGGATGAGCTGCGGCGGCGTCGCGGCGCTCCTGTCCACGCCCGTCATCGCCTTCGGCCTGCTGTGCAAGGTCGCGCCGTCCACGGCGTTCGGCGGCTGGTGCGTGCGCCCGGGGCAGCGCGGCGCGCCCAACGCGGGTCGCGCGGGGCGCTGCTCGACCGCAAGCCTGTCTCCGCCTAACGCTGGCGTGCGCGGGCTGTGCGATGCGGGCATGTGGGCCGAAGCGGGACTCCCGGAAAAGGCGTCGACTGTGCTGAGGACATTGCTGAGGACTCGCCAAGGCCCTGCTTGCATGGGACGCGTCCCATGCCTTCCCTGACTGGTGGCGATCACGGTGCCTGGGAGGCGTGACATGCTCATGCATGGCACCCTAGCTCACCTCACATGCCGACGGCCATCGCCCGGCGCAGGTCGCTCGCTGTGACCGTGCTTTCCATCTGCCTGGGCTGGGCGGGGGCCTGGAGCAACGTGGTGCGCGTCGTGGTGCTGATGTGCTTCGCCGCGCTGCACTTCTCGGGACCCTCGGCGAAGGGCGGGGGCGGCTACAACTCCGCGTCGCCGGGTGTGTGCTTGGAGGCTCTGAAGCGGTGTTTGGTAACGAGAGGGGCTGTGCATCTCATGAGACTGGAGACTTGGACTGCACCCGGCGAAAGCAGGCGATGATATGCACGGAGGGTGTTGTAGTATACGCAGAGGAGGCGATATCATGACTGGCGTGCCTCTAAACTATACGCAGTATCAGCGATGCGGATATGCTGGCCCGAGAGCGCTTGGGCGCGTCTTGTGCCGCACGAAGCTGACGCGCTCGCGAAAGCTGGATCCCGACGTCCTTGCGCGGGGCTGTGCAGCTTCGGGCCCAAACGTGGTGGCGGGCGCGAGCGGCGAGGTGCGCCGCGTGCTGGAGGCGGAGACGATGTACGATGTGCTAGAGGTGCGCGCATGCGCTGTCGCAGACAAAGGCGGCTTTCCTCCGCTACGTGGAGCCCTGGAACATACATTGGTCACTGGGGGTGTGCTTGTCGTCAGATGTTTGTTTCGGGGGCTGCACGTTGCCTCAATTGTTTTTTCTCTTGCGCGCTGTAGTGGTGCACCGCGCTGATCGTTGCGCACGCGGTGGGCGAGGGTGTCAGGGAAGGGTCCACCAGCGCCTATTATGGCGCAGCGACACGTGTGCACGTTGGCTGCCGCAGGTGCCGAGCAGCGCGGATGCCGCGGAGATCCGGGTCGCCTGGCGGCGCAAGAGCATGCTGACGCACCCCGACAAGCTCAAGGACGCGCCCGGCGGCCTCCAGGCCTCGCAGCGCGTCAACGAGGCGCGTAGCCGTCCTCCCACCCCCCAACCGAGCTGTAGCGCGGCAACCACTCTCCGCCGGGGTTGGTTAGGAGCGTGCCCCTGAGATGACGGAGCGGAGCAACCCCACGGCGCTGCACCGCGCCTGGCGCGCACCCGGCATCATGCCGTTGGTGCTGCTCGCGGCGCTTAATGCGCGTGTGACGCGCTTGCCACGTCGCCGTGACAGGGCCATGCGCGCTGCCTGAGCGCCACCGCCCTACCCTACCCAACCCCCCCGCGCGCGCAGGCGAAGGAGCACCTGGTCGACGCGGCCGCGCGCGCCAAGTATGACAGGACGCTGGCGGAGGGGGCCGCGCAGGCGCGCCGCGAGCGCGAGGCGGCGGCGACGGCGGCGGCGGCCGCGGCCGCGCACGGCGGCGGCCCCGAGCGCGGCGACCGCGCCGCCGCGCGCGGGGACGAGGCTTTTACGGCCGCGGTGAGCGCCCGCGGCGAGAGTTGCGCCGCATGCGTGAGCAGACTGGTGTACGGGAGGGGGTGACTCTGCCTGCGCGCAACACCGGATAGAGATCCAGCTTCATGCCGGTGCTGTTTGTCCAAGTAGCGCCTGCTCGAGCAGTCTGGAGCACTGCACTGATGTGCAGCCCTGCAGGGTTACGCACCTGAGCATGCACAGGCGTGCCGGGGAAGTTAGCGAGTGAGGCTCCGTTTGCTTTAATGGTCTGACTCATATGTCCGATTCATAAAGCGACGAGCTGCCCCGCCCGCCCGCGCGCAGTGCGGGATCTGCGGCGGTGCGCACTGCATCATGCGCGTGCCGCGGCGCAAGGCGAGCGCGCGCTGGTGCGCGGTTCACAATACGTGCGCGGCCCGCGCCCGCTGCTCGCCGGCGCCCTGGCTCGCCCTCTGCCGCGCCCAGAACATGCAGAAGCTGTCAGTGACAGCACACTGTTCGCCAGTCACACATGCACCGCGTGGGGCGTGCGTCATGAACCTTCTGCGCAGACACCGTGCTGCGCAGGGCACACAAGCAGCTGCATGCTGCTTGTGTGCATGAGCCTGGCGCAAGAGCCGAAGGCGCCCACCACACGAGCACAGGCGTGGTCGTTCTCGGCGTGGGCATTCTCAGAGAGCTGCATGCAGTAGCTGGAAGGGTGCTGGCGGTGCATGTCCGGGCCTCTAGGTGCTGGCGGCAGCCCGCCCATGCTATGTGCAATCAGGTTCTGTGTCTGCATGTCTGAACCTGCCAGCCGCGCGCGCAGCTTCCACGAGGCCGACGCCAACGAGGTGTGGGCGGAGTCGGGCGCGCGCAGCTTCATGCAGCTCGGGCGCAGCAAGCGGGCGCGCCCCGCGCGCCTCGCATGCCTTGCATCGGGCTGCCGTCAGTAGCAGCCCCATGGAAGGCTTTGAATAAAATGGCGCATCCATCGTAAACGTGCGTTACTGCGAGCGAGGCGGCCTGGGCTTGGCAGGCACGCGCACGTCTGCGCCGCCTGGTGTGGGTCAGCGCGCAGGGCGCCTGCCTTCTGGCGGTGACATCCACGGGCGCAACGCGCGCAGGAGTACATGTACATCATAATCTAGCCCCAACTCTATCCTAACCCTACCCTACACCTTTTACGGCAAACTGACGCTACAAAATGCGCGCAGGTGTACATGTACTCGCAGGGCTGCGTGCTCGACATAACGGAGTGGGCGGAGTGCGTCGGCGGCGAGCTGGCCGCGCTCCCGCCCGACGCGCACGACGTGCTGATCGAGCTCAGCGAGGTGCCTCTCCGGCCCATGCGCTGTCACCCGCTTTTCTGGGCGCGCGGAACTAGTGACTGATCTCCACCGGGCCGGTGGAGATGAGCGTATTGCTGGTTCAGTGCTGAGCTGCTGCACTCAGCTGGGACGGCGGGTTTGCATGATGGCCTCCAGCTGCCTCTGGACATGCAAGTGCGCCTGCTGTGCCCAAGGTCTGGCCTCGGTGTGCCCTGACGGGTACATGCCTGTGATATGATATCCCAGCGCGCCAGCTTTATGAGTTGCCGAGATGCATGAGGTGTGCGTCAATGAAGGTTGTCTCAGGGTGAGAGGCGCTGTGAAGGCCCATATACACTGCATCCAGCTGGGGACTGTTTTCCGCACCGCATGCACGCCTTTGGCTGTGTGCTGACGCCTGTGCGCGTGCTGCAGGGGACAGTGGTGATCCCGGACCGCCTGCGGCCCGCCGGCTGGAACCCGCCCGGGCGCGCAGCCGCGCCCGCGCCGGGCGGCAGCACCAAGAAGAAGGCGCGGCGGGCGCGCCGGTTCTGACCTGCGGCGCAATACCCTACCGCAGTACCCTGTTCCTGACGCGCTGCAGCCTGGGCGCGCGCGGCGCGGCCGCGGGCCCGCGCACGCGACGGACAGCAGCACCAGAACAAGAAGCGGCAGGAGCGTCCGCCGCGACCCGGGCGCGCTGCATGCTGGTGTGCACGGTGGGGCTGGCATGGAGAGCGGCCGTAGTGCCGAGAGAGCACGCGCACAGATTGGCGCTGTCCCGCCCGAGCGCTGGGCGGGGTGACCATGCGATGAGACCTTGGAGCGCAAGACCAGGGCGCATGTGGCAAACAGGGCTGAATCAGCACAAGCTGCAGACTGGCTAGTAAGTGCTGCGGGATGGGTGCCCTTGCCCGCCACTGGCATCCCACAGGTCTGCCTGATTGGAATACGGCGGGCGCCTCGGTACCAGCCGCGCCGCTCCTGTGTGGCTGTGTATGCTGACGCTCTCTGCAGTCGGACAGGGGCGGCTGAAGAAGTGAATGCGATGAGGCAGGGTGTAATGGTGGGCCATGAAACACTATAGCAAACATGGGGGCGCAATGAGCGGTGTGCGTCCTGCGCGCAGCATAGGCGGTGAGCGGACAATGATGGTGCGGAGGGCTTTTCTTCTTAGCGGAGGTTTGTGCAAGCCGGTGTGCTGTCTGTGGTTTTGCATGTGAGAATTGCCAGGAAAATCGCGGGACAACTCTGCTTTTTGTCATCTCCTGTATGGATAGGTGTGCCCTGTTCTCTTGCATGTGCAGTGCTGCATATGTATGCCCCTCCTTCATGTCCCATCGTGTGAGGGGGCGAAGCATGGCTGCATGTGCACGTCTTGTGGGCGCTGCTGCACACAGCGCAGCCACATGAAAGAAAGTAGAGCAGACTTTTGAACTCAGGTCATGGCGTCAGAGTGGTGGGTTCCTCCAGATAAGACAGCGTATGTAGAAAACGGGCACCTGGTGCATAGCAAAGCGAGCGCGCCTCCAGCGCTGTAATGCCACGCCAGTTGGCAGAAGGGCAGCGGCTCATAGCTCTGACACCGAACAGCATGCAGCACCTCTGCCGCAGACCAGCACCCCGTTTGAGGCAGCAGGCGCACGATGGTCTCATCGGCAATAAGCTTGTATACAAGCACGCCTGCGCCGCACGCCGCCTGATCATCGCCCCTCTCAGCCCAATCTCCCTCGTCAGGCCGCAACACCACTTACAGCCTGCATGCTGGATCAAGGCCCCAATACGCTGGATCAAGGCCCCAATGCCCGCAAGGAGGCTGGCCATGCGAGCGCGGCTGCCCCCGCGGCCGCCGCCGCTCTCAGGCCAGCGCTGGCTCGCGCGCCTCCCAGCGCGGCTCCTGGCGCTGCACGCGGCGCCGCCCGCCCCGCCGCCGCCCGCCGGCGGCCGCGGCGGGGCCATGGTTGGGCGCCGTGCCGGCGCCCACCGCAGCCAGCAGGAAGGCTTGCGCCTTGGGGTGCCGGTTCTCCGCCGCGATGTCCGCCGGGGTCTGCCCGGCGGTGTCCTTGGCCTGCGCCAGCACGATCAGGCAGGCCTCTCAGCGCTCATTCCCTTTTCAGCCGTGCGCAGCGGGCGATCCCAACCTCCTCTTTAGATTTCTCCCGAGCGCTATAAGGCCCTCCGCTTGGCTTTACAAGGGCGCGGCGCCGATCCGGGGCGGCATTCAAGCAACGGGCAGCAAGGGCATCCGCTACCGCGCCCACCGGCCGCCTGTCAAGTGACACTACACCCTGCGCAGCTGCACTTGGCTTGTGGCCACTCGCATACGTAGCGTCAAGCGCACGCGCCCCGCTGCGGGCCGCACCGCGGCGCCGGCGCCGGCGGCGAGCAGCAAGCGGATGAGCGGCAGGCAGCCCTGGCGCGCGGCCAGGTGCAGCGCGCCCTGCCCGTAGCGGTTGCTCGCGCACGCCAGCTCCGCCGCGCGCGCGCCCGCCGCCGCCAGCAGCTGCGCGGCGATGCCGGTGTGCTGCGCGACCGCGGCCGCCATGAGCGGCGTCCAGCTGTCGCCGTACAGGCCGGCCTCCTGTGCGCCGGCGGCGATCCCGCTCGCGTCAGGCAGCCGGCCCATACAGGCAGGCGCGCGCGTGGCGGCAGCCCCATGGGGCGACCCGCTGGCAACCTACGCGCGGCAGCTGCGGCTCCCACAAAAGGCTGAGGCTGTTTCACATGTACATGGCGCTAATGACGCGCCACGCGACGCAGGGAGGCCAGGGCACAGAGCTCAAGGCATTCGCCGCGGCATTGCGCCAGGCGTCGGCGCAGGGCGGCGCGCACCACCCAGGGCAGGCCGGCGTGATCAGCAGCGTGCTGGCGCAGCTGACGGCGGCGTGCAGCGGCGTCTGGCGCGTCGCGCTGCTGCAGTTTGCGGCCGCGTCCAGCGCGAGCGCCACGCCGGCGGACGGCGCGTCGAGCGCCGCGGCCAGGGCCGCGGCCGGGCAGGCGGGCGCGCGCGGCGCGGCGCGCTGGCCGCGCGCGCGCGCCTCGGAGAGCAGCGCCACCGCCGCTGCTACGTCGGCGCCGCGGCAGAAGTTCCACACGGTCACGCGCTCGCCTGGCCCGCGCGCAAGAGCCTCGCGCTGATCCCGGTGTGTCGGCGCGCGGCCAGACTAGGTGTGTCGGCGCGCGGCCAGACTGCATGCTGTGAGCGGGCACCACGCATGGCAAGCACGGCAGAAGAACAGGTGACGGTGGCGCCACCGGCCCGCACGTTTGGCGCACGGGCCGGCGCGCACCCAGGGCGGCGGCCACGGCGGCCACGACCGGCGGCGCGAAAAACGACAGCTCCAGCAGCGCGAGCGCCGGCAGCGCGCCCGCGGCCGCCGCCAGCAGCGCTGCCGCGGCGGCCTCGCCGGGCTGCAGGCCGCCCTCCGGCACGGCGTACGCGGCCGCCTCGCGCGCCGCGCACTCCTCCGCGCGCACCGCCTCCGGGATGCTGTCCTGCCAGCCCAAGGGCAGGTGCGAGGGCGGGAAGCGCTGCGCGGTCGCCGCGGCGCGCGCCGCATACGCGCGCTCCACGCGCTCGGTCGCGGCCGCGGTGATGGCGCCCGGCGGCGCCGGCCCGGCCATGAGCGCGGCGGCCGCGGCGTGGCCGGGCAGCGCGGCGGCCGCGGCCGCCGCGGCGGCTGCCGTGCGCGGCGGCGCCAGGCCCGACCCGCCCAGCAGCAGCGCGCGCAGGCCGGGCGCGCCGGCGGCCAGCGCGGCCAGGCCGGGCGCGCCCAGGCGGGAGCAGTTGGTCAGCGCAAGGATGCGCAGGCGGCCGAGGCCGGCGGCGGCGCCAGGCGCCGGCGGCCCGATGGGCTCGGCGCGGGCGGCCGGCGGCGCCGGCGGCGCCGGCCCGCCGCCGGCCGGCCAGCCGGAGAGCGCCAGGTGGGAGAGCGCGCACGCGGCGAGCGGCGCGCCGGGCGCCGCCGCGGCGGCCAGCGCGCCCGACAGCGCGGCCGCGGTCAGCTGGAAGCAGCGGCTCAGGCCCAGCACCTGCAGGCCCGGCGCGGCCGGCGCGGCCGCGCCTGCGCGCGGCCGCGGCGCTGAGCTGGAGCGCCCGGGGTCGGAAGTGCTGCAATGGACATGAACCACCTCGTGCGAGGAATGTGAACTGCAGCTGGACGCTGTAGGGTGAGTCACACGCACTTTCTGCATGCCGTCACACGCGCCCCGCCCATGCACCAGCCCCATACCACTCCCCCACAGCCCTGGCCATACCGGCGCACTACGCCGCGCAAGCAACGGCATGGCCAAACCCCGGGCAGGTTCTCACCAGGCGGCAGCATGTGCGCCACGAGGAGCTGCATGACGGCGGGCGACAGCTTCTTGCAGCCGTTAAGGTTTAGGGTGCGCAGGTCGTGCAGGGCGTCCAGCGCGCACGCCAAGTCTGCGTCCTCGATGGGAAGGCCGCACATGTCCAGCTCTTGGATGCCTGCACAGCGCGCGCCACGCTCGGTGCTTCTCCATCGCGCTCCTCCACGACTGCGCATCTTACGGAGCTGCGCTGGGGCCTTGCAGCAGTTGCAGCTCCAGCACAGGATACGCGCACTTACAGTGTCGCTGGGTCTGTGCCAGGCGTAAGCGCGAGAATCGAGAATTGACGACGCCGCGCCACCACAGGGCTCCGAGGCTGACAACAGCAAGGACGGCCACACGACCATAATTCTGACCGGCAGCCCGCTTGCGGGGCGGTCAGCCGCATGTTTGCGGGCGGCACCTGCAAAGCTCCTGGCGACGCCGCGCAGCGCCTCCCGCGGCGTGGCGCCCTCCGGGCGCGGGCGCAGGCGCAGGCGGAGCGGCGCGCTGGCTGCGACGGCGCGGGCGCGGCGGCAAGTCAGTGCGCTCCTGGCCACGTCCGCCGGGTCGTCCAAGAGCGACACGATGCTGTCGAGCACCTGCGGCAGAAGCCACGCACCCTCAGCGAGCAACACCGAGTGGGCATGTGCTGCGACGCCGCTCCGTCTTCAGCTTAGCGCGCCACAGTGTAAGGCAACTTCTGGACGTAACAGCATACTAGGTTGCAAACAATAGTGCAGGGCACACTGTCACAGCAGCGCAAGCGCACCTCATCAGGCAGGTCTGTAAGGCACTGCCCAGGCTCAGTGCACTGCGTCGCCTGCGCTGGTGCAGACTCCGCCGGGCTCGGCCGCTGCAGACCGGTGCGGCCGGGCGCCGCAGATCCATGGCATGGCGTAAACACCGCCGCGGCGGGGTTGAGCCCCTGCACGGGAGCCCTGCCGCTGGCTGTCATCCACCAGACAGCACAGCCACCAAACGTTGCCTCTGGGGTCGCCCGCGCGGCAGCTGCGCGCGGCGCGGGCCGCGGCGCGGGGCGCGAGCGCGGGGCGCAAGCGGCTGGTGCGGCACGGACTGCGGGGTCGCCTGCTGAGCCACGGCACGCATCAAGTCTCTCTTCTGTCTTTGGAGGGGGACTGGGTGTGTGAACTGCGAGTTGTGCGAGCGCGAGCTGAGCAAAGGCCCCTCACGATCCTGGGCACACCCTGCGGTGGGTCATCAGCGGTGGGTAGGCCAAAGCTAGCCTAGGCTAGGTGATCACGTTCAACAGACTTGCTGCCTAACAAGCGCACATGCGCCACCAAGAGCTGCTGGTCCTCCGGCACGGCCAGCGGCTTGACGAGGTCCAAGACACCTGGTCGGCCAGTGCCGAGCGGCCCTGGGACCCACCGCTGGCGACCCATGGGCTTGCACAGGTGCTACAGGAGTCAGTATTGACTGCCCTTGCTTTGCGTGAGTTTCCTCAGCAAGCAAGCGCTCTACAACTTGCAGCCATCTTGTTGTCTTGCCTGTGTACGACTTTCTGCTTGTTTCCTTGCACTATCAAAGTGGAGTGCGACGGCGCAGAGCAGGCAAGCGCGGCTGCCGCCTTGCTCCAAGGGCGTGGCGTGGTGCAAATCGTGACATCCCCGTTCCAGCGCTGCCTCCAGACCGCTGCCGAGCTGGCCCGCGCCCTACGCTTGTCGCCCTCCGCCATAGAGGTAGACTGGTCGGTGTGCGAGGTGTGATTGCCCGCTCCCAGCGCTGCAGCAGTGCCTGTGCAGTAGGCGTGGGGCGCACGTGCCGGAAAGCTCCTGTGGCGCGCTCTGCAGGTGCTGCACCAGAACTTTCTGGGGAGAGCGGTGCAAGGCGGCGCCACACAGTGGATGTGGGGCGAGGGGGGCGACGTGTCGCTGGCCTGGCCGGCTGCGCTGGCCGCCTGGCCAGGTGCGCTCAGCTGCTATGCAGCGTGTTGCCGTCACGATACACTTGAGCCGGTCTGTGCTGCTGGAGCCTGAGCTGTCCACGAGGCCGTGTGCACCAGGTGCTATGCAGCCAATGCAATTGATTTTATAGCAGATAGTCATCAGCCTGTCTCCTGCCTGGTTGGTGGAGCTTGACACCAAGTCAGACGTGATGAGCAGCTGAAGGAGCCACGGCTGGCTGTCAAGCAAGGTCACCCTGTCTGCCTCAGAGGAGGGTGGCGCGCTGAGCGGCATGAGCTGGGCGCGCCTGACAGGCACACGGCGTTTGCTGGGCATGCACTCCAACTCAACTGCGCCTTTGTGCTGATGGCAGAGGGAGCCGGTGGTGGCGGCGGAGCCAAAGGCCAAGCTGAGCCGCAGGTGGCAGCCACGGCTGTGCCGTGCAGTCCTGAGACGATCGAAGCTGCGCATGCTCGATATGCCGCTGCGCTCGAGGGCATTGCAGAGCGCTACAGCGAATGTGCTTGCATAGCGGTCGTAACCCATGGTGCGCCCATGCCGCCCTGAGCAGTTGCTTCAAGTTGGAGGCCTGCGCCAGCGTGACACAGAAGTCTTAGCTTGCCAAGGCCGTGAGGCATGCTGCCAACTGGGGGCCTGCTTGCAGGGCCAGACCAGGGACAACGCAAGCCTGGCATGGCTGTAAAGCAAGCGCCATGTCCGGCCAACGGCCGCGCTGCCTGTACTGTAGGGCTGTGCGTTATGTCAGGATGTGCGCCTACCCAGCGCCGGGCTGACAGGCGCGGTGGCAGGCGAGTGTGTCCGGCGCGCGGTGACGCGCGTGGAGCCGCGCGCCCTGGTGTACCAGGTGGAGCACTGCGGCTGGGTGTGCGCCCGCCGCGACCGTCACGAGGACGGCACCTGGGGCTGGTGGCGCCTGGACGCGCCAGGGGAGTGCTGTGGGGTGGCATGGTCAGTCTGAGCCATGCGAGGCTTGGTTAGCCTCGACCTGTGCCCTCAGCCTCGGTGATGACAGTGCCAGTGCATATTGAAATTTTCAGCTGCACCGCTCTGTGCCTGCTGTCATGCACGCAGCATTCTGGCCGAGCCTGAGCGTTTGCTCCGTCGGCAGTGAAGGAAGAATATCTGTGGAAAGCCACCTATGCCAAGCGAGATGTATGCTTCATCTGGCACACCAGTTGCGAGCATCCCACAGTGACAAAAGGCCATGGGAACAAGCCCACTGTTAAAGACCTCTGGGAAGCACACACCCGCAGCACTCCTGCCATGCGACCCAAGCTGGCACCCAGGACACCCTGAGCAGCCGCCCACCATCCAGGCGGCGTCACCACACGCTCCGGCCGCCCTAAGACTTGCCCCCGTCGCCGAAGCTGGAGTCGTACGTGGCAGACGACTCCAGCTTCTTTGCGTCGTTCAGCTTTCGCGCGGCCTTCATGAAGTCCTGCGGCACGTCCAAGGTTTGCCTGTTTTCAGAGGTTGCTAAGATGCAGGCCAGCTCGCTTATGGTCAGCAACTCCCATCGTCATGCTCTCCAGCCTGCAGAAATGTCCTGCAACGCATGCAGAGCACTGGCAGATGTGTTCCAGTGACTTGCTGTGTACGGGTGACAACCCATTTGCGCTGCAGCAACCGCTTAGGCTTATTGCTCCTCATGTGCCGCACCTCGTGCACGACGTAGTCGCGCTCGTCCCGGATCGCAAACATGCCGGCCTCCGTGCACACATTTCGCAAGTCCGCGCCATTGAAGTTCTCTGCCAGCTTCACCACCGCCTGCACCCGCAGCCGGGTAGGATTCATGTATCACTGCATGCGTCGCGGCTGCTTGTCAACTCCTGATGAGCATTATCTCAGCGACTTGTCGTGTCATCACTACTTCAAAATGCACACACACGTTCGGGTAGCATGGTAGTCATGACCGGGCATCGGACCGCCTCCATGTAGCTTGTCAAAGTAACTTCCATCAGCCTCATAGCCGGCACCGTGGACCGCAGCATGCAGCTGGTTGATGGGAGGTTCTCTGTCACGTCTCTTGCCATGTGTTGGAGGCGGGCTGGGCGGCAAGGGGCGCGCCTCGTAGTCGATGTCGCCGTGCTTCGTGATCTTGGCGCTGTGGATCTTCAGGATCTCCAGCCGCGCCTGCTCGTTGGGCAGCGGGATCTCGATCTTGCGGTCCAGCCGCCCCGGCCGCAGCAGCGCCGGGTCCAGCACGTCCGGCCGATTAGTCGCCATGATCATCTTCACCTGCACGTCAAATGATGTAGGGTCAGGGAAGGGTTGGAGTAGAGTTAGGCTGGTTGGTCGCATTGATCATCTTCACCGGCACGTCGGTGACGCAGGGTCGGGCAAGCGCGTGCACAGCAGCGGACACAGCGGGCAGACAAGATCTGTGAATGTACATGACTCGGCCCACTCGCTGGGTGGTCACACAGCGACGCTCACAAAGCAGCCACCATGCAGGTTGTGGGACAGTGCACTTTGAAGTCCCGGGTGCATGCTATCATGCTGACAGGACAGGTACCTTCGCCATGCTCGAAACAAAAAAAAACAAACCAAGAGTGGTAGGAAGTTGGGTAACATGCACTTAACACAGGCTGGGCCAGCCAGTCAAGGTATGATGTCGCTGCTGGGCAGCTGCATACGCCGACACCCCCAGAAGAGCAGGGAATAGCTGCAAGCCAGCACAGCAACCCCGCCTGCCGGCCCACCTTCCCGATGACGTCGAAGCCGTCCAGCTGGCTGAGCAGCTCCATGAGCGTGCGCTGGATCTCGCGGTCCGCGGACGTGCCCTCGCTGAAGCGCCGGCCGCCGATGGCGTCGATCTCGTCCATGAAGATGATGCACGGCTGGTGCTCCTTGGCGTAGCCGAACATCTCGCGGATCAGGCGCGCCGACTCGCCGATGTACTTGTCCACGATCGCGGACGAGACGACCTTCAGGAAGTTGGCGTCGATGTTGCTCGCGATCGCGCGCGCCAGCAGCGTCTTGCCTGGCGCGCCGCGCGTCACACACGCCCGTGACACAAAGATACCTGGCTTTAGTTTGTTGGTCCACCATGCGCTGACCAGTCGTCCCCAAGAGCAGGCGCTCACGCCAGAATGATGACCGCGCGCTGGACAGGCGCCTCAACGAATTGCGGGCAAAGCAGAGGCGCGCCTGTGCCGGGCGGCCCGTAGAGCAGCACGCCCTTGGGCGGGTTGATGCCCACGCGCTGGAACAGCTCCGGGTTCATGAGCGGCAACTCGATCGACTCGCGCAGCTCGCGGATCTGCTCCGACAGGCCGCCGATCATGGAGTAGTCCACCTTGCCCGGGTCCTCCTCCAGCATGTTGAACACCACCGGATCCACCTGCGGCCGCGGCCGGCAGCGGGCCAGTCAGTTTGTGGGCCTGGCTGTTCGTAAGGCCGACAAAGGAAGGGACAGCGTCGCTCCATGGACCAGGCTCGGCCAGACTGCAACTGAGCTCCCTCCAGCGCCCTGGACCCCGCCAAGGCCATCAGTATAGCTCCCCCAGCGGCGGCCGCAGAGTGCAAAGGCGCAGCTGCGCGTGTGCGAGTATGGCTAAGGAGGCCGCGTCGATCTAGTGCACCCGGGCCAAGGGTGGGTCACGTGCATGTTGTTGAGGACCCCGCATGCCATGTAAGCGTGACAAGCACTAAGCAGATACGGTGCCCTCACCATACCCAAGACAAGTGAGGCGCTGCGGTGCTGCCAGCACAGCGCAGTGGTCACAGAGGGTGGGGCGACACAGGTCCAGGCGGGCACCTCGCGCGGCAGGAAGCGCATGATGGTGAGGGTCGTCATGTCCAGCGCAACGCGCGTGCCGGAGATGAGCTTGCTCTTATCTACCTTGCTGCGGCAGCCGACCACATACCGCGGCCCGCTGCTGGCCTTGACGATGACTGCGCGCGGTGCACGAGCACGTGAGTCTGCAGGACAGCTGGGCGACGCGTTCCTACGTTGTTGCAGCAGTCAACCACATAGCGGGCCCGCTGCTGGCCTCAACGACTTCGGCTTGCTCAGCACATCGGCTTGGGCGGAGAGACTACAGGTACAGTGTTAGCAAGCTCTCAACACGAGGGAGGCAGCCAGCTTGTCTTGACAGAGTCAGGCCCGACATGTTCAGACAACAGCGTCTGTCTTGAAACAGCGACCGAGGCAGCCACATATGTTGTGACGCGAGCGCAAGTCTCCTCACGCCACTCTCATAACTAGCCAGCCAAAACTCCTTTGTAGGCAGGTCCGATACAGGCACGCAGCTTTGCTCAGGACTGTGGTAACCAGGCCTACGCTGGTACCGCCTGAACGCTGGCTGTGCTGCAAGGTGAAGGACATGCATAAGCTGCTGGCCAGCAGGCTTAGCAGCGGGCCACGCACAGCGCTCCTCGTCCAGTTGCCGCAGCACCTCGCCGATGATCTGCCCCACGCTCTGCAGCGCCTTCAGGTCGTCCTCCGTCTTGTCATACTCGCCCTTGGAGACCTTGACCTGGTCGCGCAGCGTGCGCACTTTCGCGTCCACCTCCTTGTGCTGCAGCAGCTTCTTCTGGTAGTCGGACAGCGCTTGCTCCTTGCGCTCTCCGCCCTCCCCGGCCATCTCCGGCGCCCCGCGCCAGCACGGCGCAGTGCTGGCTGCCCGCCAATCAAGCGCAATCAAGCGGGCGGCCTTACAGAGGTGCTGCTGAATACGATACGGAAGTGCTCTGTATAGAGTGCTACCTCCAAAGGCAGGACAAGGTGAGGAAACTATGCGAACACGCTGGCAAGCTGCAGAACTTTACGCAAATCGTAGACCAAACTTGTCTAGTCTAGTCCACGCCAAGCTGCTCTCTGACAGCACTCTTCCCTCTCCTTGTCATGTCTCTGGAGGCGAACCCTGCCAAGCTAGGGAACAAACACACAAGCTGAGCGGGAGCTGGTCACTTGGCCAGCACCTGCCCCGTTCCTCGCACCTCGAGCACGTCTTAGCACTGAACCTGTGCCATCGAGATCACCTGGCATTGAGATAGGAAGTGCCATGCTGAGGCCCCGGTTTGTCCTGTTTGGGGATAGCCTTACGCAGCGCTCGTTCGAGGACGGCGGCTTTGGTGCTGGCCTTACCAGCACCTACCAGCGCAAGGTACTCTGGTGGCCTGGATTTGCACCAATCACTTACAGAAAGCGCATGCTGAGATATGCTGGTGCCTCGTGCAGGCCGATGTGGTGCTGCGCGGATACAGCGGGTATAACACGCGCTGGGCGCGCTTCCTGCTTCCCAAAGTCTTCCCCCTCAGCGCGTCTGAGCCAACTAAGCTGGTGACTGTGTTCTTTGGCGCCAACGACGCGGCGCTGCCAGATCGGCTCGGGTGTGCCTGTCAGACATTTGCCACAGCTTCTGCTTACCCTGCCTTCAACACCTTCCTAAGCTGCGCAATACATTGCACTTCAGTATCGTGCATTGGCGAGGTGACTTTCGCTTCGCTGGTTATGCAACGCTGCATGAACGTATGTGCTGGACACTGAAGTCAGCCAGCCTAACTGGCTTGTTAGAGCCTTAAGTGTTCCCTTTCATTTTTACATAATCAACTGAACTTCTTCATATGCAGGCCTTCACTTGACGCTTGTCAGTGCCTGCAACGCCTATCGAATGCAGTGCGCGGCAGCATGTGCCGCTGGAGGAGTTCACAGATAACCTGAAGGCGATGGTAACCCATGCACGACGCGCGGGTGCCGAGGATGTCCTGCTCATCACGCCCGGGCCGGTCCACGAGCCTGCGCGCGTGCAGCATAACAAGCGGGTAAGCCGCAGGCTGCACGCACTGTGTGTAGCACTGCGCATGCCGTCCGGAGCAGTGCGCTTCTCTGCGGAGGATGCTTTGATTTGCGACGCAGACAAGGCCCCGTGCATCCGAATGGATTTGCGCCGCAGACAAGGCCCCATGCATCCAAAGCCTGCATGCGTCACGGCGGCATGCGAGTGTGATCACACTCTCCGAGGGCCAAGCAAGCGGCTTTGTTGTGCGGCACGCATGCAGGAGCAGGGCGACGCCCCTGGCACCGATGTGCCCGAGCGCACCTATGAAGCCAGCGGGCGGTATGCGGCTGCGGTGCGCGCCCCACCTCCTCAGCCGGCTCTGGTCTGCTCGCCCGCCTGCCAGGGCTTGCTGCGGCCTTGTCTGTGCGGCCTTTCCTGCTGCACTGTGGCACCTCCATGCGGTGTCTGCCAGGCCTGATTTGTTTGAGCATTGGGTCTTTGGCTGGTGCCCAGCTGCATGTGAGGCAGCTTAGGTGGTGCAGGGCCTGCTTCATAGGAGGCTAAAGCTCATGTGCAGGCTCAACATAGCATCATAGGTGTCACGCCTCTCAATCATGTTTTCTTGTCTGTTCCGCATGCTGCGGCTGCCGGTGCCCCCACATGTTACTCAAACGCTGCGCAGCCAAGTGCAGGTGCGCAGCGTGGGCGATGCGCTCGGCGCGCCCGTCCTGGACCTGTGGACGGCGCTGCAGCAGGAGCCCGGCTGGGAGGCGCTGCTCGAGGACGGGCTGCACTTCACGACAGCGGGGCAGCGCGCCGTGCACGCCGCGCTGCTCCGCTGTATCGCCGAGCGGCTGCCGCACCTGCGGTGTGCACGCCTGGGCCCATGATTTTCGAACTTTTTATTTAATATTATTTTCTCCCCCTCCGGAACGGTTTGTTGCACAGCTCCCAGCTTGAAGCGCCCGTGCCTGCGGGGTTTGCCGTCCTACACTCCGCATGTGTAAATTTTTGCTCAGCGCCCTGTGCATGCAGCCATAGCGGACACCAGCACCGCGCTCCCGTACTGCCCTGCGCCGACCCACGTGTGTGCCGGGCCGTCGTGAAGCGCTGGCGGGTGCGCGGGAGCGCGCAGGCCCGAGGCCCTGCCAGACGACTTCCCGCAGCACCGCGATGTGGACGAGGCCTGCCCTGCCAACAGCTTTGCAGAGTGAGAAAAGGAAGCGACTTGTGAACACCAGGTGCATGTAACTCGGTGTTTAACTGACAGGTATGTCCAGGAGCAGCAACGAGCCTGTCCTGCGGGACTCAGTTCGGAAACGTAGCATGTCAGCTGCTCACAACTTACAGTGCTCGGCATGAAGGTTGGGCCAAGTCTAGGCGAGCACCGTGACGAGCGTGGAGTATGTACGAGGCTCGTAGACACTGTGTGTTCTTGCAACTGTGAGGATCCCGCCTCTCTACGACGCTCAGCATGCAACCCCGCTTGGGCACCCTCGCCTCACATGGACTCTCAACAGGTAGCTCCCGTCCGACCACTCATACTAGCTGCTGCATGCAGGTGTGCAAGCAGACATGTGTCGCTCATCGTTTGAGGTCCTGCGTTTCAAAGTGCCGAGGGAGCGAGAGCGAGGCTG